>Ga0247611_10000334_pt1 | contig 97480 bp, 197 predicted proteins | sample 177DNAGHGhighgp2_FD_192422 | JGI IMG/M metagenome (GOLD analysis project Ga0247611, IMG submission 192422) | Sheep rumen microbial communities from Palmerston North, Manawatu-Wanganui, New Zealand - 1770 DNA GHGhigh gp2 | ecosystem: Host-associated > Mammals > Digestive system > Stomach >...
GTCCTTTTCTCTCTGTTCTTTTTTTTTTTTTGTTGGGGGGGGGGGGGGGGGGGGAGTTACACCTGAGAGTGCCGCACTACTCTTCTATCGGGAGGATTCAGAGTCTCGGCGCGCAGCCAGAGAGGGCGCCCCGGACAAACGTCCCCGTAGTCTAGTCTGTCCCTGCTGGGATGGGTTGGGCCGCAATATTCCGAATTTAACAAAACAAAACATAACGAAAAAACGACAAGCGGAAGTGTATAACATTGTCCAGAACTATTCTTTCCCGAAAGAAAAAGGCATGTCGTGAGAAGCCCCTAAAATAGGGGCTTTTTTTGATATACGAAAAAAAATATTGCTAAAAAATTTTTTTTGATTTATAAAGAAATCACAACAGCAGAGCAAACAAAAAATCTTTCGACTCTGCAAGAAAGGAAAGAAAATGAAAGCAATGAAAGTAAGAGTATGCGTGCAGGCATATGACCCTGCATGGTATGAGGAAGAAGTTGTCCTTGTGCATGAATACAATGGCATGGACGTCAAAAGCGTCCTGCATGGCATTGAAGAATATCGCCGTGCGCAAGGTGACGGCGAAGGCGGTGTGGTGTTCGTTACCGCCTTCGTAGAAAAGGGGGAAGAATAAATGATAGTATTCTTTGCAATCGCTTTTGCAATAGTGAGCATTGTGTTCGCTATTGTGAGCGTGACAACAGCTACCTTGACCATTCAGATTGACGGCGAACGCACCGCCGTCTTTTACGGATGGAAAAGTTTCTGCTGGTACCGCAAGAACTGCGGTACAAAGCGGACACGCTACAGGTTAATCAAAATTGAGGGGCTCTTTTGAGTCCCTCAGAACAGACCTCGGAGAGAAAACTCCGAGGTCTTTTTTTTGCCTTACGATACCCCGACATAGCAAATCTATTCGCCTGTCCCTGCTGGGATGGGTTGGGCCGCAATGCCTGCTGATTTCAGTTACAAAAGTATTACGAAAAAAACAAAATCCTGGGCAACAAAAGCAAGTTGTGACTGTCAATTCCCGAAAGAAAAGAGTATGCCGCCAAAAGCCCCTAAAATAGGGGCTTTTTTTAATATGTTGAAAAAAATATTGCAAAAAAAATTTTTTTGATATAAGTTGTGATTGTCCTCAGCGAGAAACAAAAAAAACGGCACGCACCACCGCAAGGGCGTGAAACTCCGTAGGCTGTAGGACAGGAAGGAAAAACCATGAAGATCGAGAATTACAATCACTACAGCAGAAAGCAGGTCAACTATGGCCTGTGTGCAGGCCGTCACGATATGCCGGTTGATGAGTGCATCTTTGAGGATACACTTGATCCGACAGATTTTGACGGAATGACCCGTGTGGCCGCACGGGAATTGAAGCAGTACCGCGGCCGCAATATCCATCTGGTGGTGTATGCCACCGGATTGACGGCCGCAATGATTGCGGTCATCAACGTTTGCGCCGCATGGCGCATTGACCTTACGGTCATGCACTATGACCGTGCAACGGGGGGCTATCTCCCCCAAACGGTCATTGAAAGGCCGTACTGCGTGTACTGCGGGGCTGAGTACCCGCTGAACGCGCAGGAATGCCCGGAGTGTCAGGCCACCTGACACTCCACAAAGGTAGACGGAACGCCTTAAAGACTCCGAAACATTTATATAGGAGGAAGAAAAATGATGATTAAGACTTTCACGGGAGCGATTATCGCTTCTGTGAGCAGCCAAAATGAATGGGAGCGCAACCGGCTCCCGTTCATCGTGGAGTACCGCACTCAGGGCGTGCGAATTCTTCACGGGGCCGATAGCATGGAGCTGGCTCTGTACTGGGCTCGCTTCAATGCTGAAGCCCACGCCGCAAATGCGGCACCCGCGGCAACACTGTTCATTTATGAACAGAACCGCGGGAAAGACAAGCGGTTCAACCGCTGGTTGGTTGGTGCCGTCATGTATGATGGCGAAACGGTCAGCCAGTGGGTCGAGGGTCAGGAATAACATCCTGACCCTCTTTTTTTTTGCCTTACGGCAAACCACGACTCACACAGCAAATCTATTCGCCTGCCCCTGCTGGGATGGGTCGGGCCGCAAGGAACGAATTTTACAAAACAAAAGTAACCGAAAAAACACAAAACAAAAGTGACAAAGCCAAGAGAGAAAGAAAAAATCCTGATAGTCGCATGCCACGTGCGCAAACCCCCTGTATTTACTGGACTTTTCAAGATATACGAAAAAAAATATTGAAAAAAAAATATTTTTGATATATAAAAGAATCACAACAGGCAAAAAGAAAAAACAGAAAGGGGAATGAAATATGACTAACTGGCATGAAGTCCAGCAAGACTGGATAGGATATGAAATCAAAGATACTGATATCCCTATCCATGATTGGTGGGACCACGAAGACAGGACAACATACATATATTGTCACGTGGCCCTCGGGACAGTTGTCTTTGTTGCTCCGGACCGTTACGGCAATGAAGACATTGCCACAGTGTTCACAAACACCGGTATAATCGGGGTTGTGAACGTCAAGACGTACAGGTTCTTGACAATGTACGTCACGTCTCAAAGTAAGCTGTTAGATGCTTACACGAGAGCACGTGGCAAGGGGAATGAACTCCCATTACCGCAAGAAACTCTTTTAGCGGTAAGAGAGTTATACAAGAATCCTGAGGCTCGAGTTAGATTGGAAATGACCTGAGCTTCGCCCCAAGGGGACGGGGTAAAGTCCCCACTAAATAACAAAGAAAGGATATGAAAACATGGCTGAAAAACCCACCCTGTATTTCGTTATGTGCTTGGAATACAAGCACAAAGATGGAACCATCACAAAGGATATGACCCTTGCGATGGTCAATGACGAAGAGTTGGCGAACAAGAATGCGCTTCTCTGGCAGAATGAACCGGAGTGCATTGGCGACATTGTTGTCCGCCCAGTAAAGTCTTAAACACTGAAGGTAGACGGAACGCCTTAAAGACTCCGATACTTTAAAAGAAAGGAGAACGAAAAATGCAAACTGTTATCGCAATTGCCGCGATTATTATCGCAAGTATCATCTTCTGCATCGCACATCTCTACAACATGATGCAATAAGACCCACTGGGCCTCTTGGAAAGAGAATCCAAGAGGCCCAAAGAAAAACAAAAGTACTATACTTCGATGCGCCGTGCTGGGTAGGGCTGGGTCGCAAATATCGAATTTAACAAATAACAAATAAGCGAAAAAGACAAAAACAAATTAAGCTAATCCAAAAGAGGAAAGAAAATTCCTATAATTAAAATGCTAGGCGCAAAGAGCCCCTATTTATTGGGGTTTTCAAGATATACGAAAAAAATATTGCAAAAAAAATTTTTTTGATATAAGTTGTAATTGTCCTCAGCAAGAAACAAAAAAACGGCACGCACCACCGCAAGGGCGTGAAACTCCGTAGGCTGTAGGACAGAAAGGAAGTACACCATGATTACTATTTTAATTTGGCTCTGCAATGTCCTCGATAAGAGCTTACTGGTACACAACTCCAATGTATCTGTCATGATCCCGACAAGCATTGGCATTTGTGAGGTTCGTCTGGACGCCTGGGTTGATTCCCTTGGCGCTACGCAAGAGCGCCTTTGGGTAATCTTTGATTATCTGGACGGGTCCGATGCGGATACCGCCAGCTTCACTAATAGAAATGTTGCAAAAGCATTCATTAGTGAATTACTCGAAATCGCAAATCACTAAACTCAATAACGGGGTTGAACTTCTCTAAGAGGTTCAACCTCCATAAAAAGGAGATGTGATATGAAATATTTTATCCTCGGCGTCCAAGGTAATCCAAAACATGGTATCGCCTATTCTGTATACACTTACCGCCGCGCGATGGAGCCGGCAAAAGCTAAAATTGAATGGGATAAGGTAAAAAATCGCAAAGATGGCCGAGTAAAGTGCTATCTTGTTCCTGAAGATAAGATTGATCAATTCTATGAAAAAGTAGCTGAGATTAATCAGCGTATGCATAAAGAGTTAGAAACTCGTAAACGTGGTATAGAACTTCATAACTACGCTATAATGATGTACAATAATATGACCTGAGAGAGCACATCCCTCAGGTCATATTCCTTCGCACCGTGCTGGGAAGGGTGGGGTCACAAAACTCCGAATTCAATAAAACAAAGATACGGTAAAAATACAAAAACAAAAGTTATTAATCTTTGATATAACTGAAAATTCCTATATCTCTTTATATCCTTCTCAAACCCCTTGTATTTACTGGGCTTTTCAAGATCTTAAAAAAAAAATATTGCAAAAAAAATATTTTTAATATAAGTTGAAATCGTACTCAGCCACAAACAAAAAAATTGCTGAGACAGAAAGTGAGATTCCAGCATGGTTACTATCTATCTTTTCACCGCAGACACCAAGCAGGTCGGTATCTATGAGCACTTTCAGGACGTAGGAAGTGCGTTTGACTTCGTCCGTGTTAAGTTCCTGCGGATGCTTCCCGGAGCTTTTGCCTGGCTCGTTTCTGAGGATACTGGCGAGCTCCTCAAGGAAATCGACCTCAAGGCCTAATCCTAAGCCCTGCCGGCGGGGTAAAACACCGGCAAAATCTAATAAATATTTTTAAAAAGGAGTTTAAACATTATGGCAAAACGTAGAGTCTATTTCGAATCCGGCGAAATCGTTGAAGCAACTTGCGGCAAGAGCCAATTCAAGCAGATCATCAAGACCCATTCTGAACCTGGCATGCGGATGTGGTTCCGGGACTGCCCTGAGTGGCGTCAAACCTATACGAATTGGAATAAGTGGTTCTTTGGATACTGGAAAAACGAGGACGGAATCCTCTGCCTCCAGAGATTCAAAAAATAACTTAAAGATAGGTAGACGGAACGCCTTAAAGACTCCGTAATTTTAAAATAAAAAGAGGTGAAAATATGACTCTGAAAGAGATGGATCTTATTGCAATAGCAATGGACGATCCTAACTATAAATTTAAAACTGTAGGTACTCCATTAATTTTAAGATACAATAGCTATGGAGATACTACAAAGGTATATCATACTAATGATATACAAAGTGCAATAAAAGATTTCCGTATGACAACTTACAGTATTCAATATGGTACTCATCGAGGATATAGAGGGCTTATTTAAGCCCTCTATTTTCTTCTTTTGGTATAATACTTATATATATTTTTAACGCACAGTGCTGGGTAGGGATGGGTCGCAAATATCGAATTTGACAAAATAAAAATAACGCAAAAATACAAAAACAAAACTGATTAAACCAAAAGAAGAAGAAAAAATCCTATAATTTTTGATTAACTTGCATGAAGCCCCTAAATGCAAGGTTTTTAAAGATTTTTCAAAAAAAATATTGCAAAAAAAATTTTTTTGATATAAGTTGTAATTGTCCTCAGCAAGAAACAAAAAAAACGGCACGCACCGCAAGGGCGTGAAACTCCGTAGGCTGTAGGATAGAAAGGATTCCACTATGTTGTACTACGCTTTTATTAATCTCTCTGACTCCTGCGTTATCCGCCTGCCGGATACTTATTCCAGCGTCATTTCCGCTTGCGGGGCTATTAACCGCTTTATTGATGCCAATGACAAGATTCACAGCGCCCTTGTCGTTAGCAAGACTGATGTGAAAGTCATGGTGGCTATGGACAGTGACGGCGGTCTTCTGATTGATCACATTCCTGCTGAAGAGTGGGAAACCCACTCTGTTGAAGAGTTCTATGGCGCACAAAAGACCATTCGAAAGGTAGGTGATACAATGTTCGGTTGCTATTATGAGGGCGATGTGTGCATTGCCCTTGTGAATCTCCAGACTGGTGAGTATATCCCCGTGGAGTAATCCACAGCCCTGCCGGTGGGGCAAAACACCGGCACAATATAAAAAAAATTTTTTTGAAAGGAAGCAAAAAATGAAAAAACGTAGAGTTTATTTCGAAGATGGTGAAATCGTTGAAGTAATGAGCGGGAAAGCTCACTTCAAAAGAGTGGTAAAAAATCATTCTGAACCCGACATGCGGATGTGGTTCCGGGACTGCCCTGAGTGACGTCGAGCTCACGCAAACTGCGATAAGTGGCTCTTTGGATACTGGAAAAATGATGATGGAATCCTCTGCATCCAGAGATTCAAAAAATAAATCTTGCGAGGTAGCCGGAACGCCTTAAAGACTCCGTAATATTTAAAAATTTAAAAAAAGGAGATTATTACTATGATTCTAAAAGTTAATCCTGCTGAGATCTATGAAGATCTCAAAGTCGTAAAGGCTAAAATGGACGAATTTCTTCCTGGGACCTGGGAAGCGCACTATCTCCAGCGCTGGGCTGAAGCTCTCGAATTTCTTGAAGATGCCTATGGCGCACAGGAGGAGTGGTAAAACACTCCTCGGGTAGACGGAACGCCTAAAAGACTCCGAATAATAAAAATAAAAGGAGATAGTGGATGTTAACTATTATCATCTTCATGATTCTTGGATCGTTATTTGACTAATAATTAAAGGAAGGGTAAATCCCTTCCTTTTTTTTTTGATAAATGAAAATCTACAATATTACTTTATATATTTCAACCGCACGTGCTGGGTAGGGCTGGGCAGCAAAAGCCGAGTTTTCAATAATAAAAGTAAGCAAAAAACACAAAAACAAAAGCGATAATCCCAAGAGTAAAGATAAAATTCCTATAATTAAAACGCTCTGTATAAAAAGCCCTTATTTATTGGGCTTTTCAACATATGCTAAAAAAAATATTGCAAAAAAAATTTTTTTGATATAAGTTGTGATTGTCAGCGAGAAAACCGTTGTTAACATAGCAAGCAAGTAAGCAGACAAGTTGTGGTTTAATCAGTATTAAAAATTATTATTGAAAGGATTTTTTCCGCACTATGAAAATTACTTCTATCTCTCAACTTATTGAAGCTCTGTATGCTATCCTTGCGATTCTTGACTCTATCTTTCGTGACCCCGTAGATACTGAAGCCATTAGCGATTACGTATACGAAAACGTCTTGGAAGCTTTGCGTAAACAGCGCAAACAGTATATTTATACTGAATCTCCTTATCAGGTTATAGAGGATTTTGATGCTGATGATAGCAATAGCATTAAAATTGATGGCAAAAGACATTTCTTCCCTGCCTATTATCAAGAGCAACTTCATTTCCTGAATTGGTTTTACTCAGATAAACGGCACTATGAATTTGATCAGGATATTCGAAAAGCAGAGAACATCTCTAAAGATGTTGACGAATGTCTTGAAGCTCTTAACCGTGTAATTGCTGGCGACTTAAATGATGAGATTTATGAAATCATTGGCAAGTTAAACGACTTGCGAGATAAATATAATCTCAAATAATTGCTAAAGGTAGACGGAACGCCTTAAAGACTCCGCAACTTATAAAATACATTTTTGAAAGGACTTTTCTCATCATGTTTGAAAACATCAATAAGCACTCCGCTGGTTTCTTCGCTGTTGACATCGCTAATCTTGCCACTAAAGTGGGGGCCTTGTATGAAACTGCCAAAGCCCATTATGATGAAGTGTACACCGCCCATCCCGATGACTCCGATGATGAAGCCTTTGACCTTTGGTACGATGAGCAGGATGAAGCTTTTGAGTCTTATGAAACCTTTTCTCAGCTTGTAGACTTGATCGATGATATCAAAGAGTTGAATGTCGACAGCTGGGAAGAGCTTAGTGCAAAACTCGATCTTCTGGCTGACGCTGTCGAAAGCTTAGGTTTAGACGATTAACTCTAACAGGTAGACGGAACGCCTTAAAGACTCCGCAATTTTATAAAATACATTTTTGAAAGGATTCTCTTATTATGACAACTAAAACTTTTATCTTTATTGTAGGCGATCATGAATTCATTAGCAATGAGCCTTTTGGCCCTATGTTTAAAGAGGCTCGCCAGCTTGCTAATGACCTCAGTCTTCCTCTTTATAGAAAGAAGATTGAAGAATCTTTAGATGAATACCATCCCCAGTCAGGCTTCTTTACTGCCGTAAAATAGAGAACTAAAGGTAGCCGGAACGCCTTAAAGACTCCGCAATTTTATAAAATACATTTTTGAAAGGAAGTAAACAAAATGGATAACAACATGATCCTCATTATAATTGATGAATGTGGTGACGAGGTTGAGGTTGACCGCTACTGCCTTCAGCTTGACCTTGATGAAGACGAGTTGGAAATCTGGAAAGCTCGAAAGGTCCAGCAAGCCTATGAGCATTATCCAGAAGCGCGGGGCTTCTACTGGGAAGACCGCCGCAACTGGAACATGCTGATTGCAGGCATGCTTCACTGGATGTAAAAAGGCCGGGGGTAATACCCCGGCTTTTTTTATTTTCAACCGCACGTGCTGGGTAGGGCTGGGCAGCAAAAGCCGAGTTCCTTCTTTAACAAATAAACCAAAAAATACAAAAATAAAAGTAGATAAAACCAAGAGAAAAGAAAATTCCTATAATTAAAATTACTATGTGCAAAAAGCCCCTATTTACTGGGCTTTTGGAGATTCTTCAAAAAAAATATTGCAAAAAAAATTTTTTTGATATAAGTTGTAATTGTCCTCAGCAAAAAAAAAAAAAAAAAAAAAATGAAAGTCCTGCGGTGAGGACAGCAGGCAGAAAGAGGTTGCCCTATGCGTAAAATGCTTCATAACATCCGTTCCCTGCGTGCTTCTATCCTCAATGAGATGCGTGAAATTCAGCCTATTCTCGATGCCCGTGAGGAAGCTTATAATGCTGTCCTCAGCCGTGAGCCGGACGAGTCTCTTCCTGATTCTGACCCTATCGTGGTTGCGTGGGATAAAGAGTATGAGATCACTCGTGATGCATACAAAAATGTCGAAATGCGCTATGACGAGCTTGATTATCTGGCAAAAGCCCTTAAGGACGTTATCTCTCATCATGTTAGTTGGATGTATGACCACCACGTTGAGGGATTTAACTGGGACGAACTTGGCAAATCATTCTAAGCATACAGGTAGACGGAACGCCTTAAAGACTCCGCAATAATTTAAAATTAAAAAAGGAGTAAAAAACATGATTAACTTCAATCAGTATCCTGCATTTCTTTCTGTTCGTGCTTATAATCTGCTTGCCCGCTGGGAAAGCAATACTGGGACTGACGTTCAGAACTCTGATGAATTCAGAGATTGGTTTCTTGAATTCATTGGCGGCAAGCCTTTGCGTAATATGGGTTCGAAAACCCTTGCTGAATACTGCGCTTATGCAGCGGTTATGATGTGGATTGAAGAACCGCATCATTACCGTGAAAGCAACAGCACTCGTAAACAGAGACTCAAAAATAATGCAAAATCCCTTTTTGAGTATCACGTAGCAGGTGGTTGGATTGAATCTCAAAATGAAAAAGTCTACCACTGCATTGATAAAGTAATAAATAACTGGTTCTAAAAAAAAGCCACTCTCAAATGAGAGTGGCTTTTTTTTATTGTCAACCGCACGTGCTGGGTAGGGCTGGGCAGCAAAAGCCGAGTTTAAGGCTATGAAATAAAACAAAAAAAGACAAAACAAAAACGATAATTCCAAGAGCAAAGATAAAATTCCTATAATTAAAATATTATGCGCAGAAAGCCCCTATTTACTGGGGGTTTTGAAGATATATTAAAAAAAATATTGCAAAAAAAATATTTTTAATATAAGTTGTAATTGTCCTCGACAAACAATAAAAAAAAATTTAAAAGTCCTGCTTGAGGACAGCAGGCAGAAAGAGGTTACCTTATGACCTATCTTTACAAACCCGAATGGCTCGAAAAGATTCTGTCTCTGTATGAGGACATTGAGTTCTTTATTCAGGACTGCAATTCTCTGTATCAGCAGATTCAGGGCGAGAGCGACCGCTTTCTTGACGGTCTGGACTGGGAATTCCATAATGGGATTAAGATTCTGTATGGTGAAAGCGTTGGAGTTAACTACCTCAACAAAATTGCCGACCTTAAGGATATTGACGTTATCCTTAAAGACTACAATCCTCAGGACTTACTTCGTTATGGGCAAGAGATTCTTGAAGAGTCTCGAAAAGAACTTGCTAATCTGGAAAAAGATTGGCGAGAGACCCTTGACCGCTGGGATGCGGAATGTAAATAAGCACAATAAGGTAGACGGAACGCCTTAAAGACTCCGCAACTTATACTTAAAAAAGGAGATTCAATATGAAAAAATTTGCATTACTTTGCAGTATCGGCTCTCATGAATATATTAATGGTAAACATGTTATCAACTGCACGGTTAAGGACATGTTTATTGTGCGAGAAGCTGACACTGCTCAAGAGTTAGCTCCATATTGCCCTCAGCGCGTTATTTATGAAGATGGATATTGGAAATCTTTCAGTATCGAACCTCGTCGCCGGGCAAAAAGCAGTCTTGCTCCATACTTAAAGTAAAATAAACAGGTAGACGGAACGCCTTAAAGACTCCGCAATTTTATAAAAAAAATAGAAAGATTTTATTATATGCTTATAATTATTGTGTTTTTTATCTTAGGGAGTCTATTTGATTAATACAAAAAAAGAGAAGAGTATAAAAAACTCTTCTCTTTTTTTTTAACCGCCCGTGCTGGGTAGGGGTGGGCAACAAAAGCCGAGCTTTAAACTGTAAAATAAAACAAAAAAAGATAAAACAAAAGCGGATAAAACAAAAGAGCAAATAAAAATCCCGAATTATTTTTAAGATTGCTCAAAGTACCAGTAAATACAGGGCTTTTGAAGATATATTAAAAAAAATATTGCAAAAAAAATTTTTTTGATATAAGTTGTGATTGTCAACAGGAAGCAAAACAAAAAACCTGTTGCCCCATAGGATAAGGTCGGGTTACAATTCTTATCCATTTCAAAATTTTTTCTTTAAGGAGTAAAAGCCATGACTTACTTCAAAAACAATGAATGCCACGAGCTGTATGACACCATATATGACATCCTGACTGATTGCATTGACCACAACATTGAGTCTGCTGAACTCAATCTCTCCGTCCGCAAAGATGGCATTGAAGCGAAAATCAATGACATTTATGCGAAGTATACCACTGAATACCACTTCGGAGAGTGGAAAGCCTCCGACTTTGCCGAAGACAACTTCAGCGATGAAGACTATAAGACCTATGAAGCTCTCTCTTCTGAGTATCAAGATCTTGAAGAGTATCCCGATAAAGAGCTCCCGAAGCTTCGTAAACTTCTTAAAGAAGCTCAGGATATCGCCAAATTCCTCATTGAGGAATATGACGGCGAAATTCTTAAGTAAAACTCAGCAGGTAGACGGAACGCCTTAAAGACTCCGCAAATAAAAAACCGTCCGTGCTGGGCTGGGGTGGACTTCAAAAGCCGAGCTTCTCAGTCTAGATAAAAATGCAATTTTTACAAAACAAAATTGCGTTTAATTTTTAAAAAATTAAAATCCTAATATTTCGGAGGAATATTAAAATGTATGAAATTTCAATAAAAAGTTCTAGCATCGATTTAGATATCATCCAATTCACTAAGTTACTTAATATTGCAGTAGAATAGGAAGATTTGCCTACTATTGAATTTTATAAAAAACTAATAAAAAAATTGCAAATTATCTCTTAGATATACAGATATCTTGAGCAAGAAAAGATAATTTAATCAGCCGTCCGTGCTGGGGCATTAGGTGGACTCATCAGCCGTATTTACGACAATAATAACTTCACCAAAAGAAGAAAAAGAAATAAAACATTTACCATAGCTACTCTTACTTCCCATAATTGCGCGCTTCGGCAGCGGTCCTACGCCAAGCTGGCGAAGCGAGTTTATGATTTGTTTATAATATACAAAAATCTCACTCAAAATCACTACACAATTGTGCATAAAGTAAAATCACTTATTCCCTCTTGACTTCTGGTTGATTATGCGTTATAATGGGCTTGCCCGAAGAGGAAAAAAAAAAAAAAAAAAAAAAATAAGGAGATCATTATGGAAAATATGGCGTTTGAACTGATGGAAGCAGAAAACACTATTCTGGAAGATTATGAAGACTGGGAGCGCTATGAAGAAGACATGGCAACAAATCCTTATGCCCCTATTGATGATATCGACTATGATATTGCAATTCATCCTTGGGATTATGTCTGAAAGGAGATCACGTCAATGTTAACAATCATCATTTTTTTCATTCTTGGAAGTCTTTTTGAAGCATAATATAAACCTCGAGAGGAGCGACAAATATCCTCCTCTCTCCGTATTTTACAAGGATGCCCCTTATAGACAACAAAAGTGACAACAAAACCAATGCGCGAGAATCTCTGATTTTCCCAAAATCAAATATTCCGCGCATCCTTTGCGCTCCACGCTAAGCAAAGGATGCGAGTTTTATATTTTGATATTCTGCACAAAAAATAAGCGTAAAAAAGCAGATCAATTGTGCATAAGGTAAAATCCCTTATTCCCTCTTGACTTTTACCAGATTATAATATATAATTTACTTGTAAGTTGAAAGACAACTTAACTAAATAACAGAGGTGCTTATAATGAAATCTATTCTCAAAAAACTTTCCGCTATGCCCTATGCTCAGGCTCATGTTGAAATTGACGAGGATGGTAATACCTATCTTTTTAGCTATGTAACCTGCGTGATTGAACTGACAGCAGATGGTTGGCTGACTTGCACCGGAACTTATAGTCAGACTACAAGAAAGCATATCGGAGCTTTTATGCGTGAATATATAGAGTGGCCGAACGGGGAACGCGGCGACTATTATACCGCTAAGCATTGCTATGAAGGCAACTATCGCCTGAACATTAACACTGGCGAAATTGAAGATCTATAAACACCGTGAGGGGCGACAAAATAAGTCACCCCTCCGTATTTTTCAAAAACATACCCTATAGACAACAAAAGTGACAACAAAAGTAATAAGCCTTTGAAGCGCAAAAATCCCAAAAATAAGATTGTGCGCTCCGTTTGCGTCTCACGCCAAGCAAACGGAGCGAGTTTACATTATTGTATATTTTGCATATTTTTCATAATGAATATTTGTTGAAATTGTCTATTGCAATCTCTCCCGATATATGATATATTATACTCACAAAACAGAAAGGAAGTAAAATATATGATTAACATTCGTTCAATCTTGAAACTAAAAGAAAATGATGGTTTAACACTTAAAAATGGTAAGCCGATCATCTACAAGACCGGCTGGCAGGTCGCAACGGAGGGAGTAGAGTGCACGACTGCCCGTGAAGCGATCAGTACCGTAAAAGCGTACAAAGGCAATTGTGGAATCTGGTACAGTTGCGGCAAATATTATATAGACCTGAGCAAACGTGTAAATACAAAAAAAGAAGCGCTGGAAATCGGCAGAGCGCATAATCAAATTTCTATTCTCTCTTGGCGTAATATGGGGTTAGCATATTGTTAATCCCATATCTTTTATTTAGCGCTCCATTTGCGAGTGTCCGCCCTCGCAAATGGAGCGTGTTTTCTTTATGTCAATATATACAAAAAAATGAGATCAAAAACCTGGAATTTTGTGCAATAAGTAGAAATCACGAAATGGGATTGACTTATGCCCTCTAATATGATATATTATAATCACAGAAAGGAGATCGACATGAGCGCAGAGACCTGAGTCACTGAAGGGCCAGACAGATCACCTGACTTAGAAAAAAGGGGTAGATAAAAAATGTATGAATTTCTTCTTAGAAACACTGAGACGGGGGAAGAGTGGACTGGATTTGGTTATGACTACTTTCATCTGATGGCAAGATACCCTGATGTTGATTGGAGTAAACAAAAATTAGAAGCTAAATTCTATATTGATTAAAAGGAGATAAAAAAATGAATTATTACACAATTTACAACGATGAAATCCTGACTGATGCTGGAGATGCAATTTTTGATCTTGAATCTGAAATTGAATATCTGGATATTACCCCCGAAACTTACTATGCTCTGCTTGATCTTATCAAAGAAGAGACTCAGGATTATCGGCCTGCGGACTGCGTAGACTGGTATGACGATGATGATGTAAACTCTGCTGTTGCTATCGCAATCGAAATTTCTGATTGGTGTAAAAAATTCTTTAAAGAATATGAACACCTGATCGCTGAAATCTAAATAATATACAATCCCCATGTATAAATATACAGGGGGAATCTTTGCCGCTCCGGACACCAATGTGCGCACTGGTGTCCGGAGCGTCTTTTAAGTATCAAATCTGTGATGCAATTTTATTGACAAAAGTGCTTGTTAAATATTTAACTATTAAAATCCTGGAAATTTATTCTTGACTTTTGGTGTAATGTATGTTATATTATATATGAAATTTCCAAGAGGTAAAAGAAGTATGACTATTAGATATGCTACTCAAGCAGATCAAATCCATATTATTAGATCAATTCAAAATAAACATATGGATTTTAATACTGTTGAAGATGTCAAAAATGATATTGCCTGCGGTAACTTGATTGTTGCTGAAGATCAAGGAAAGTTACTTGGTTCAATAGTTGTAAAATATAAGCCACATCGAAATTACTATGCAATTATGCGAGGATGCGTCTATAATAAAAAAAATTATGGGAAAAGGATAATGAGTGCATTAATTGATTATGTTCTCGCCCTTAATCTTGGAACCTATGGGGCTACTCCGTGGAACGACAATCCTGCAATCATTAAAGTATTTCAAAAACGTGGTTTTCAATATCAGTATACTTTTAATGAAAAATATGATTTTTATAAAAAAAATGCTTGACTTTTAAATAAAGATATAATATATAATACAGACAGGATCAAGAAAGGAGATACAAAATGGGTTGGGGTTGGATTTGTGTGATAACTGGAATCTTAGTCTTTGGAATAGCTTGGTATATTGATATTGTAAAACCACAGATTGATAAAATTTGTAAAAAAAATAAATAATAAAAAATAGAAGGAAGTAAACAGTTACTTAAATAAATACATAGAGCGTCTTAAAGACGCTCCGTTTGCGTCTCACGCCAAGCAAACGGAGCGAGTTTCGTTTATAGTCAAAATGACCAAAAATTTCATGACAAAACCCCGGAGTTTTATGCAATTCATAGAATCCTGGAAAACAGTATTGACATATTTTAAAAATTGCGGTATAATGGGCTTGCCCGATGAGGGAAAGAACAAAAAATAAGGAGATCATTATGGATAACATGGCATTCGAACTGATGGAAGCAGAAAACACCATTCAGGAAGATTGGGAAAGATGGAAAGATGAATATGAAGATTTTGAAGAAGATATGGCAACAAACCCTTATGCCCCTATTGATGATATTGACTATGATATTGCAATTCATCCTTGGGACTATATTTAATAATAAAGGAGAATCTACTAATGAGCTGGACAGATATGTATGATACTCTTCACCTTAATGTTGGTGTAAGTAAAGAAGCCCTTGATCTTGCTTTTGGGCTTAATGGTTGCTCTGAAGAGACTGCCTGCGATATCCTCCGATATTATACTGGATATAATGACTTTGATCAGTATTTTGATTATGAGTCAGATGATGAAGAAGATTGCCTTGACGAGCTTTTCAATCTTGATGAAGGATTTGATCCTTATACAGGTTGTTATACCTACGATTGCTAAATAATCTCCTTTTTCTCCTTTTCTCCTCTCTTTTTTCTCTTTTGTGATGGAGCGTCTAATTGGCGCTCCATTTGCGCGCGTCCCTCGCGCAAATGGAGCGTGTTTCATTTATGTAAAAATGTACTAAAAATCCAGGACAAATATTGTGCATTTTACCATATTGCATTTTTTCCTAATATATGGTAATATAATACCAAGAGATGAGAGGGGGGAGACCACTTAATGAAAAAATTTATGTTCTATAATCATGAAGATGGTAATTGCTATTACGTCGTAGCTCAAAAGATAGAATATGCCTATGACATTATGTGTGATTATTTTGGTACTGAATATTTTGCCTGCTCATTTACTTATGAAGGAGAGATTGACAGATGAATAAAAATAAATGGTATTATGAAAATCCAATCACTGGTGAATTTACAGATGATCAGTCACTTGCCGAATGGTGGACATGGGATCACATTGATGTAAATTGTTGGAAGTGGTCGGACTATTTCAATAACTGGGGAGTCATAATGGTTTGGGAAGGCCAGTAAAAAAGTTCTTGACAAACTAATACATTTCTGATATACTATAATTACAAAAGATAAGAAAGGAAAAAAACTATGTGGTATACTTATAAGATTAATGATTCTGGCAAGGCAGTCCTCAGCAAGGCTTTTGAGAAAAAGGAAGACGCCATCCGTCATGCCTGCAAAACCCCCAAGGAAGCTACTTTTATTTCCAATACTGAGCCTGATCTGCTCGGTAGGGCCTATAGTAATGACCCTAAATTTAATGCAACGAACTCCTCGGCCGCTTAAATGCGGCCTTTTTCTTTTTGCCGCTCGCTCCACGCACGTTTCCTTGCGTGGAGCGAGCGAGTTTGCTTTATTGTATATTTTAGACAATTTTTAATAAAAATATTTATGCAAAATGCCATATTGCAAAATTCCTAATAATGTGATATATTATAATCATCCAAGAGATAAAGGAGATCAAGATAATGACTGAATTAATGGAAATGAAAGAAAAAGTTATAGCGCAGTATGGCAAAGACAGTTTTGAGGCCGGGTATATTCAATATATCTTTTCTAAACGTCCTACAGCATATTTTAAAAAAATTTGTATTGAATTGCTCACTAAAAAAAATAAAAAATAATATAAAAAAAAACAAAAGAAAAGAAAGGAAATAAAAAAAATGAAAACTAACATGACAGCCCACGCCAAATTTGATCGAGTCAACCGCCTGGAATATATCATTAATACTATTGGTATTGGAAATGTAGTAGCTGAAATCTCTACTATTGATAAACAGGGACGAGCTGGCTTCCAGAAGCTGACAGATACAGGAGTTATTATTATTCTCTCTGCTGATAATAAAACTATTGTCACTGCTTATATAGCTACCCCAGATCAGGCTTGCGCTGTTTATAAAACAGCAAAAAAAGTTAGCAGGGTGCCTGATGGACTGTATAGTAGAATCCGTAAAAATGAAGCTATTATGAAAAAGCAGCCTAAGTTTTAATGTAAAAATAGGAAAGAGAAAAAAACTCTTTCCTATTTTTATTTGGCGTTTCCTTTGCGCGCGTTCCTTGCGCAGAGGAAACGAGTTATCCTTTTTGTTTACAATGTATAATTTTTTTTATATTTTTTTGTGCATTATTACATATTGCAAATTTCCTAAAAAGTGCTATAATCATAATTGTCAAGGGGGAACGGAGAGAGTACGAGGCAAAAAGTCGTAAGACCTCTCGTGAGGGTGACATAATCAACGAGCCACGCGCCGTGAAAGTTTTTTTAAAAAAAATAAGAAAACCCCTTGATATCTTTTCAGAAGTATGATATAATTAAATCACAAAAAAAATAAAAAGGAGATAAAAAAAATGAATACTATTCTTGATTGTACTGTTACCACTCGTTGCCCCTTCTGCGGAAAATCCAATGATGTTAAAGTCAATGAGATGGACTATCTTGATTGGCTGGATGGTAAACTGGCGCAGAAAGCATTCCCCTACCTCTCTGCTGATGAGCGTGAGATGCTGATTTCTGGCATCTGCCCTGCTTGCTGGGATTCTACATTCGGCTCTGATGAAGAGCCTGACCCCGATGAAGTAGACATTCATGGAAATACTTTTGGGGATGATGAAGAAGAAGAAAATGAAAAAAATGAAGAAGATTCTGAGATGGAAAAATTGATGTCTGCGCTTACTGCTTACAACATCCCGTATGAAACGACTATTGATTGTACTGGAGAAGGTCTGCAAGTTTGGTATCCTTCGCGTGATGATAATATTTGTGACGTGATTTGTCATAAATATTCTTATGGCGGATCAGAAGGACTCCTGGAAATGATGGGCCTTGTCCCTGATGACTGGGGAGATAGCGTACAGGGATATCTGACCGCAGAAGAAGTATTCGGGCGTATTCACGCTAATTACTTTGGCACAGTTTAATAAAAAAACAGAGGAAATGCTTTGAGCGTTTCCTCTGCGCGCGTTCCTTGCGCAGAGGAAACGTCTTTATATCATAGACAAAGTATACAAAAATCCAGGATAAAAGTTGTATATTATGTCATATTGCATTTTCTCCTGATATATGGTATATTATACTCACATAAGAGATAAGGAGATTATAAAAATGCTTATTGACTATTTGTTTGAAAATGTAAATGAAGACAGTGATTGGTGCGGAGAGCAGTTTTTTGTAGAATGTAAAAAGAATGAAGACCCTTGGATTATAGTTAAAATGAACTTCTGCACTACTGAAGATTTTGAATTAATTGGCGAATATACACCAGAAGAAGCAGAAATTTTAGGATATGATACCTATTAAGGTATCTACCATACATTAAAAAGGAGATAAAAAGATGAATCTTGAAAATTTGACTAATCGTGAGCGTTGCCTTCTGCGTGCAATTGGTATGCTTAAAGACCGTAAAAATTATTACGCCAGTATGCATAAACCTGTTGATATTGATGTTACTGATAAAATGTATTGGGCCTATGATTCTGCTGTTGCAATTCTTGAGTCTGCGTGGGATGAAGATTTGGAAACACTGAATCAGTTTGATTATTTTGGAAAGGAAGACTAAAATGCTTACTATTATTACTAAAGCTAACTCTGATTATTGGTATCAGTTTAAAGAAATTAACACTATTGAAGATATTCTTAGCCTTTACCCCAGATGCGTTGTAGAAAAAAATGATTATGATGAAAGTCTTGTCCCCTTTTGGGAAGGATTTAAAATAGAAGATATTCCTAATTTAAGGAAAGCAAAATGTCATATTATAATTTATAATGGCTATATAGAATAAAAAGGAATAAAATAAATGTGGATTGAAGATTTGGTTAAAGCCCTTTATTTTTTGAATGCATCTGAATATAAGCATACAGTATGCATTGAAAAGATTGAAAAAGAATTAGTTTGGTTTTCAAATCATAAAACCATGCCTGTGCAGGTGCTTGCAAATTGTTATGACAATTATCTCAGAACAGGTGAAATTGTGAAACTTTGGTAAAACAAAGTTTCACTTTTTTTATTGACGCCACCTTTGCGCGCGTCTCTTGCGCAAAGGTGGCGTCTTTGCATCATAGACAAAGTCCCCAAAAATTAAAAACAAAAGTTGTGCATTATGCCATATTGCAATTTTCCTAATTATATTGTATAATAAGATTAATCAAAAGAAGAAAAATAAAAAGGAGATAAAAAGATGAAAAATAAAAGAGATTGTGCTTGTTTGATGACTATTAAAGACTTGTATGATTGGGCAGTTGAGCAAGGTATTGAAGAATACATCCTATTTAAGTTTGATGTAGATGGTACAGTAAATAATTGTTTCACCTTTGATATTGAAGTTGATGAAGATGAAAAAGCACTTATCCTGTAATTAAGAAAGAAGTCACGCAATGAAAGTTAGATTTATTTATACAAAGCAAGTAGAAGTAGAAAAAGAAGTATCTGATGATTTTATTCCTCTCTTGGATGAAGACACAATGTATAGTCGTTCTTGGCTTGATTTAAATGAAGCATTTCGTGACCAAGCGTGGGAAATTTGGGCGCAGCTTGAAAAAGAACCTAACTTTTATCGACCTCTGGCTGTTATGACTGAGGATGATGATATTTTAGCAGAATATTAAAAAAGGAGATAAAAAGATGAATTCTGAAAATCTGACTAATCGTGAACGTTGTCTTCTGCGTGCAATTGGTATGCTTAAAGACCGTAAGAATTATTACGCTAATGCGTGCTGTGAAGAATATTATGCTTATGATTCTGCCACTGCAATTCTTGAGTTTGCGTGGAACGAAAACTGGGAAGCGCTAAATCAGTTTGATTATTTTGGGGGGGAAAACTGAAATGAAAGCAAAAGTTGAATACATCACCAAAGTCGTGAAAGAGATTGAAGTTCCTGATAAATGGGCTGAATGGGCCGAATCAGGCTGGCAAGATGAAACGGTCTATAAAGAGATCGAACAGTTTTGGCAAGACATTGCTAAGACAGAAGATGAATACTATTTTCAGCCAAGTGGCATTTATTATGGTAATAATTTTCAGTGGATGATTGCGGAGTATTAAAAATGTGGATTGAAGATTTAACTAAAGCATTGTATTTTCTTAATGCATCTGATTATAAGTATACAGTTTGCATTGAAAAAATAGAGAAGAATGTCGTATTCTTTTCTAACAGACAATGCGTATCTGTAAAGCGTCTGGCTGATGCATACGATAAATATATTAAAACAGGTAAAATAGTAGATCTTTGGTAAGGTCTACTATTTTATTGACGCCACCTTTGCGCGCGTCTCTTACGCAAAGGTGGCGTCTTTTATCTTTTGAGTATATTGCACAATTTCCAGGCTATATTTTTGTATATTTTTATAATTGACTTTTTTCCTATTATACTGTATACTATAGACAATCCAAAAGATAAAGGAGAGAAAGACAATGCGTAAAATTTATTTTAAAGTGACTTATAAAAGACTTTGTGATAATCAACCTTGTATTATCTTCTGTAGAACGCTGGAAGAAGCTTATGCACGAATCGCTGAGAAGAAAGCTGAAAAACCTCCAAAATATTATGGATATAAAATTATTCCTATTAAATTAAAAGTATAATTAAAGGAAAAGGAGAAATAAAAGATGAGTACAAAAAATCCTTATGCTATTAAAATGGATACAGAAACCCTTCAGCAGTACTTGGCTTTTCGCAATAAGCAGGGAGTTAAACCTGCAAAAAAAGGAAAAGGAAAAAAATACAGCCGTAATGATTTTAAAAAAGGAATTATTTAATTAAAAAGGAGATACTATTATGGCACATTTTCAGGTAATTTTTGAGGATACTGTTCACGGCATCCAGATTAACCACTTTGACGAGTATGCTGATGCTCAGGAGTATTGGGATACTTACGCCGACCTGCCTACCTGCTATGCTGGTGAAATGATTGATCTCGATAATGAAGAAGTAATCTGGGAATTTGGAGAGTAATTATGTACTGGAAAGATTTCCTTAAAGCAATTATTGATGAAATGCCCTCTCGTGATGATACTCGTATTTACATTCATGAGTATAAAAATGATTATGAAGTAGACTGCTATGAAATTATCAGTATTTCTAATGAGGGGTCAAACGATAGTATTTCTATCAATATAAAAAAAGTTGACTAAAGAGGGGAATTAATCCCCTCTAAAATCGCTTAGGCGCAGTTCATAATTTATTTACAATTCTTCTATTGACTTTTTACAAAAAAGAAAGTATAATAATATCTGTAGGAAAGAAAAAATAAAAAATAAAGGAGATAAAAAGATGAAAGTTATCAGAGAAGCTGAAAAACGTGCAACTTATTTTTCAGACCTTCGTATGGGTGATGTTTTTCTATTTTGTGAAAAACCATTTATTAAGATCTACACCTGCAAGATAAATAGTATAGAGAATAATACAATTATTAATGCTGTATGCCTTAATGATGGTGAAATATATGAATTTAATGCTTGGGATAAGGTAGAGTCTGTTAATGCTGAACTAACTATTAAAGTTAAATAATGAAGAAATTATTTAAGCTTTTGGAGATAAAAATAAATGATAAAAGAATGGTTTGAATTAAAGAAACCTTATCATTTCGAAACGAATGATATTATTGCATTGCTAAATTTATTTAATACTTTTGCTGTGATAGCGTTTGGGCTTATAGCTTCTTGGTTTGGGCTTGCAATTGCTATTATCTGCATCATTGATGACATTATTGAAGTAAGACGCTTTAATCTTATGACGCTGCATCTTTCGATTGCTATTCTTAATGCTTATTTTCTTATGACTTTTTATAACATATTATGATGAAACAATTTTTTAAAATAGAAAAAAAATATACTCCAGAGTGGAATGACTTTCGTAGCTTACTTACAGTAATTAATGTTCTTTTAGTCCTAAAATTTGGATTATCTATTTCATGGATAACTTTTGGAGTTGCAATTTTAGGAATCTGTAAAGATTTAACTGTAAGTAGACGAATTAATGATTTAATTATGCACTCTGCTAATGCTATTTTAAATGGTTATTTTCTTTTAATGTTTTATAATATCATATAATATTTAGACCTATTGAAAAATATCAATAGGTCTTTTCCACGCCTGCTTCACGCACGTTTCTTACGTGAAGCAGGCGTCTTTTACTTTATATATAAATTGCATAATTTCCAGGCTCTTTTTTTGTGTAATATGCCATATTGCAATTTTCCTGATAGTATGTTATATTATATTTAACCAAGAGAAAGGAAGAAAAAATAATGAAGAAAATGAATTGCGTTCATCCTCGCAGAGCTTATAACCTGATGAAGTCTTTTATTAATACTGCCTCTGATATGATTTACATGATTGATGATGAAACTGAAAAGGCAGAAATTCTTTTGCATAAAGGAGATAGTTTTATGGCTCTTCTTGGAGAGTGCATAAACTACGATAGCGAACAGGAAATTTATTATAATTTTCCTGAACTGTGGGCTGAATCTTCTAAAATTTTTCGTGAGTATTGGTGCGCTAAATGCCCTATGTTGAAAGGGTTCTCTGATATTACAATTTCTTTGCTTCATGAGCTGGGGCATCTTGAAACCAATGATGCAGTAAGAGAATATTTTCCAATTCATATCAGAAACCTCGCTATTAAAGGGGCAGAGGCTGTTGCTTCTAATTATAAAGAATTAAATTTTATTTATTTTGATCTTCCTGATGAAAAAGCAGCCACTGAATGGGCTATTGAATGGCTGTCTGATGCAGAAAATCGTAAAATTACTAAAAAATTTGAAAAAGAGTTTTTTAAGTGTTTTAAATAATAATTAAAAATAAATTATAAAGATAAGGGGCTGTCTTTAAGGCGGCTCCTTTGCGCGCGTTCCCTGCGCAAAGGAGCCGAGTTTAAGTTATTGTAAAAAAAGCATAATTTTTTATATTTATTTTTGTATAATTTAACATATTGCATTTTTCCTAATATTATAGTATAATAAGATCAAAGAATAAAAAAAAGGAGATAAAAAATGTATTATACAATTCTCTATTATAAAGATTGGCCTGTGCATACTTCTAAAAAGTTTGAAACTTGGGAAGAGGCTAATAACTGGGGAAAAGAACACATTAGGAAGAAACACGGTTCAAATAAATATAAATGGTATAAAATAAAAGCAGATTAAAAAACTGCTTTTATTTATACATCGAATCAAAAAGAAAAATAAAAAAATCTTAAAAAACTACTTGACAAATTGTCAGGACTATACTATAATGAAATCACAAAAGAGATAAAGGAGATAAAAAAAAATGAAAGTAAAAGAATTGATCGAACTGCTTAAGACCTATGATGAAGATACTACAGTTTATGTTTGGGACGAGACAGGATATTATGGGAAAAAAATTATAGTAAATAATCAGAATTATAAGTTTACAGAAGAAAAAGCTATTCTTTTAGATCACCTTGATTTTTAATAAAAAACTTATTGACAAATAGTCCGGTCTGTACTATAATATAGATAGAAAGCAAGAGAAAAGGAGATAAAAAAATGGATTTTTTTGAACTTGTCACAATAGAACCTGTTTATGGTCTTTGCCATTATTATTACTTTTATCCTGTTGGGGTACATCATACATGGTATTTGACTCTTGATAGCAACTATCCTAGTAAGTTGCTGATGTTAATTAAAGACAGAAATGAAACGCCCCTTTATTTAACCAAAATTTCTTTCTTTCAGTATATTAAAAATAAGTATCTACGAAAAGCAACGAGCCGTTTCTTTTATGGAAAACGTATAAATTGGGAAAAAGAGAAACTTTAAAAAAGTTTCTCTTTTTTAAAAAAAAGTATTGACGAATGACCGGGCCTGTGCTATAATGAAATTACAAAAGAGAAAAGGAGATAAAAAAAATGAAAAAGTATATTATCACTTATCGTTCTTTTAAAACCCACTGGGATAAAGAAGTCTATACTGAAAAAGAAAAAGAGATAGCAGAATGGCGTTTCAATTCTTTAATGGAATGTGAAAATGCTGATAATGTAAAAATGGAAATTAGAGAAGATTAAAAAAGTCTTCTCTTTTTTTTAAAAATATATTGACAAATAACCAGTCTTGTGCTATACAGACCCTTACACTGAGTAAGGGTCATTTTTTTTGGCAACTTACGCTCAGCCGCGCGCTGGCCGGCGTCCCTGGGTCAGCGCGCGGTTTTTGACGTGTAGTATAATCCAGAAAATTTTTGTGCATTTTGACGAACGATTTAGAGTTGACAACTACGCCCGAATGTGGTATAGTATAAGCACAAAAAGAAAAGGAGATACAAATCATGGAAGAATTTAATAATTTTGAAATCTTTTTCCGTACTCGTAATAGTTGTGTTATTAAGGTGCCTAAAAATCTTAAAAATAAAAATGAGATTAGAGAATTTATTATTGATAAAATTATTAATGATGAATTAGAAAGCTGGATTGATAAATGGTTTGATTTTGAAATTGAAGATTTTGAAATTGTAGAAGAGGAAGAATAAAAAATGTATAAAACAGTATGGAGCATTTATTATAATGGAGACAAAACAGAGCTGACTTGGTATCATTTTGGTTCTGCTCCTAAATTCCCTACTTGGTACATGGAAGCAAATACAGTTTATGAGATTGAAATGATTTGGAATGTGAAACTTGTTTTCAATTTCAATACATTTATGAAGTGTCTGACTCATACTTACATTATAAAATAAAAAAAAAGGAGATAATAAAATGACTGTTAAAGAATTAATGAATATCCTGAGCAAGTATGATGAGGATATGATTGTCCGCGTAATTGGCGGCGAAAGTGAATCCGGTGAGTGGGCCGAACTGGAAGTCGGAAAGGAAATCAAAAGGCCTTTTATCGATTGCGAAGGTATAGAGAGATGGTTTTACACTGACTTTGATGGTGAAGTCATCCTGGAAGAGAGCTACTAAGCTCTCTTCTTTTGCTTCTAGTTGATAAAAAATAATTGACTTTTATTTTTTTTTATGCTATACTAAATTATAGTATAATTATAAGGAGTTAAATTAATGAAATTGTTTCAGGTAAAAATAAAGTATACTTTTGTGAATAGTAAAACGACTTATTTTAGCATTAATTATGTCCTTGCAGAGAATATTGACCACATTGAAGAAATAATTAAAAACTGGATTACAGAAGAAGACTCTGAAGCTATAATTTTAAACTTTGAGGCGCATGAATTGCCAATGATTGAACAGGTATTGCCGGGCTGGTAATACCTGCTTTTTTTATATTTAGAAAAAAAACTATTGACTTTTTATTTATTATATGTTATTATATATATAAGATAAATAAAGGAGATAAAAAAATTATGACTTTTATTCTTAATAAGTGCTATGGTGGCTGGTCGATTTCTGATTTTGCTAAGGAACAGCTGGGCCTTGATTCTAACTACCCTGACAGGGATGAAGTAGATGAAAAGAAACTGGCAGAATTGATTAATGAGTATGGCTCTGAGAAGTGCTCTGGACGTAGTGCCTGGCTTAAAATAGTTGAAATCCCTGATAATGCTACCGATTGGGACATTGATGAGTATGATGGCATTGAAAGAATCGTCTATGTTATTGATGGGAAACTAAGGTATGCCTAATTAAATATAAAGAAGGAAGAAAATATTCTTCCTTCTTTTTAAAGCGCTGGGTCTTCGAGTGCTTGCACCCGAAGACTCAGCGTCTTTAAGCTTTTTATATAAAATGTACAATTTCCAGGATTATTTTTTGTATAATATTACCTATTGCTTTTTTCCTGAAATAGTAGTATACTATAATCGTTCCAAGGGAAATGCACTTAATCCTTGAGAACAGTGTGAATGGACAATACACTTGACTTCGAACACACTATAATCAAAAGAAGATAGTGTTGACTTTGGGACTTTTACCAGTTTATATTTTTGTTTCAAAAGGCAAACAAAGGGAGAATAAACTGGCGCTCGGCAGGCGTTTAGTGCAAAACTGCCTGCCGATGTGTGAAATGCGCTTACCAAAAAAATAGAAAAAAAGATTAAAAAAATTGGAAAAACGCACTTAACTTTTGTTTTTAATAATCATATAGAAAGTGAGAAGAACCTTTGACAGGCAAAGGTCACTGTTCGAGTCAGTAAAGTGGTCACGATGGGTTCAACTCCCATTCTTCTCAAAAAACAAAAAGATACTTGATAAATTACCAAAAGTATGGTATAATGAATATGTAAGATAAAGAGAGAAGAGAGAAAGGTCTTAATTAAAAAGTCAAAAAGACGCCGCTGCAATGTTCAGCTGGTTGACAACGTTCTTCTCTCTCTTACAAAAAACAAAGGAGAAACTAAAATGGCTATCGCACATGTTACTTTTACTTGTTATTACAATTATGAAGTAGAAATTGACGATACTCTTTATGATGAAGACCCCTGGGCGGCTGAAGAGCAAGCTATTGAGGATGCCTATGAACAGTATAAAGCTATTAAAAGTCGTCCTGTTGCAGATACTACATACGATGAAGTAGAAGTTGAATTTGAGTAAATGACTTCTTTAGTGAAGGATGTAATAACTTAAAAAATCTAAAACAATTTTGTCAGAGGGAGAAATAATGAGGCAGTAGTAGAGTAAGACCTCAACAAGGTTTAATAAACGCCCTCTGACAAAAAATTTAAAAAGATCTTGACAACATTTTAAAGGTATGCTATAATAAAATTACAAGAAAAAAAAGAGAAAAGGAGATAAAAAATGAATAATGAAGTTATTAAAGCAATGAATAAAAAGTCTCCAAAAGAAAGCGATTTCAAAAAGTGGTGGAAAAAGAACGGTTATAAAGTTAGGCGGATTGTGTTCTTCCCCATATGGGCCTTTGTGTGGAGCAAAGATAAAATCAAAGCCTATCTCAATTCCCGCACCGAGTGGAGCGAAAGCAAAGCTAATGAAATCCTTAACTACTATGTTCCCCGTTTTGCTTGTTGGGATAATGAAGATAAAATTTTTTATTTTTTCGATAATGGATACGGATGGTCAATGGATTTCGCTAAAAGATATTTAAAACTTAAAGACCGTAGATTCTGGAAACTCTATGCCAGTTGGGGCGGCGCTCAAGTTCGTGATTATCTTATCAATAATTTTGAACTTGATGGATTTACAAAAGAAGTCGGCAATTGCTATGATGGCTGGACTGAAATTACTTTCAGAATGAAAGCAGAGGAGTAAAAATCCTCTGCTTTTTTAAAGCGCTGGGTCTTCGAGCGCTTGCACCCGAAGACCCAGCGTCTTTAAGTTTTTTATATAAAATGTACAATTTCCAGGATGATTTTTTGTATAATATTACCTATTGCTTTTTTCCTAAAATAGTAGTATATTATAATTGTCCCAAGGAAAAGGGAAGTGATATCACCTGAGTAGCAAAAGGACTGGACAGCAAGCTTTCAGTGGTTAGAACTGTCAAGTACAAAAAAATTTCGAACTGATGGCTTTTAGGAGTATCGTCTTGCCAAGTGACGAGAGATTGTTGGAAAGAAAATAATCTCTAAAGGAATTGGTTGACCTTTAGATTTATGGTTAAGTAGATATTACTGTGGGTGACAGGTTTTGATTTCCAAGAAGGAAAACGAAAATTGACAGGAACCCTAAAAAATCCAAAAAAATCTATTGACAAGCAGTAATTTATGTGGTATACTTAAATTACAAAAAAGATAAGAGAGGTAGCGCAAGATGATGAAAATTTTTGAAGTTAAGGTTTATGTGGATGATGGATGGCAGAGATTCTATACAACCCACAAAGTCCTTGCTAACTGTAAAGTAAGAGCTGGTCAGCTGGCATGTGATTACTGGCAAAAGAAAGACAGCACCAACATTGTCAAGCTTCAAAGCGTTGAAGAGTTGGAAAACTTTACTGAGGGGGTAATTCTGTAATGGCACTTAGTTTAGAAAATCCTACTGTAAGATATTTAATTATTAAGCTGGCTGAGCTTGCGAAGGCTTATCAGGAGCCGTATGATGAGCATGATATGCCTGCTTACGAAAACAATAAAGAACTTTTCCCCAGGTGGGCAGTTTATAAAGAAATGCTTATTGATGCATGGAATGGTAAGCTTGATTAAGCTTACCATTCTGCCCGGACGCCATTCATAATTTATTTACAATTTCCCTATTGACATTTTAAGAGTAATGTGCTATATTATAATCACCAAGAGAAAAGGAGAATAAAAAATGACGCCATACTGGAAATTAAATTTCATTGAAGCCTATAAACTACATTTACGAGCAAGCGCTTTATTTAGCGTTCGACCCTCTAACCCAATAACTTTTCTCTTCCGTTGGATTAAAAAAAGAAAGGAAAATAAAGATGAAAACTAATAATCATGAAATTACTGTTATTACTGGTTGCCCTTTCTGCGGCCTTATCCATGAAGTTGAGGTCAACGAGATGGATTATCTCGACTGGCAGGACGATGTTCTGGTTCAGGATGCATTCCCCTATCTGGACGCCAATGAACGTGAGATGCTGATTTCTGGCATCTGCCCTGACTGCTGGGATAAAATGTTTGGCTCTGATGAAGAGCCTGATCCCGACGAAAGAGACATTCATGGAAATACTTTTGGGGGTGAAAGATAATGAAAATTGGTATCATTGGTGGCGTTCGTGTCCATGTAGGCGATGCTATTCAAGCCCTTGGTCATACTTACACTGTGAGCAAAATTATTTATCAAGATTGCTTTAACGGCAATTATGACGTTGAGTTTCTTGACCCTTCTGGTGGCTATCACCATTGGAAATCTGAATTTGATGGGGGATGCATTATCCCTAATAACGGAGAGGAGTAAAAAAAAATGAAAGTTTCTGTATGTAGTACTATTACTTATCACTATGACGCTGATATCCCTGATGAACTGTGCGAAAAAGATGAAGATGGAGACCTTATTCATGAAAGAGATTTTCTTGAAGCTTGCTATGAAGCCGATCAGTCTGCGCTGACTAATGCAACTGACTGTGAATGCGACATTATCTCGGTATGGACTAAGGATGGCAAAGAGGGGCTTTATTATAGTTAAAGCTCCTTAACTGCCTTGGTAAACTTTTCAAAAAAAAGTATTTGACAAGCGCCAAAAGATAGTGTATAATAAAACTACCAAAAGAAAAGGAGAAAAATCAATGACTACTATTAAAACAATTATGGTAAGCTCTGAGGAGCGCGATTCCCTGATGAAAGCAAATGACATTCTGATGCACTTCATGGCAACTGAGGCTGGTGAGGAATGTCTGAAAACTTGGGAATGGCTACTTGCTAATAATAAAGTTAAGAATGCGGCTGACCTTATCTCTACTGCTCTTTATGATATGTTTAATGAAGTTGTTTTGGAATGGAAGGAACCGACTTCACCACTTTAATGTGGTGAAGTCTCAACCCTGGCGGCCTGTCATTTTGCACATAAGAAATTAACTTTACTTTATGTATTTTTGTGTATTTTGCTATCTTGCAATTTTTCTAAGAATATGATATATTATACTTACGAAAAAGATAAAGAAAAGGAGTAAATCAAATGAACAGTATTGAAAAAATTATTGAAGGTATGAAACTTATAAAGGAAGGTTGTTCTGAGATTCCTGTCGGGGATTACAACTGCGGCAAATCAACCTGTCCCTTTGGTTTTCTTTGCTATGGGGAACCAATTGACCCCCCAGTGGATTGGAACATTCCTGCGCCGCAGAATGAATGAAAGGAATTGATAAAATGAAAGGTAAAATCGCTTATTTGGCGGTAGTTGAAAAAGAAATTGAAATCCCTGATGAAATAGTTGAAATTTCCAAAAAGTCTTGGCCTAACTGGACGGATGAAGAAGAAGAAAAAATGGAACTTTTTTCTAAAAATGCATGGGATTCTATTGAAGATGATTATGATCGTATCGGTATTTACTATGAAGAAGATGGTGAAGACTACATACTTGAATAATTTTAAGATGGTAAAATAATAGAAAGGATAATTAAAAATGTTCAAAAATATTTTCCAGTGCATTTGGTGTATGGCATTTGCGGCATTTGATTTGATTAATCTTGTAAATGGTAATGGCACTGCATGGCTAATGGGTATTCTCACAATCCTTATGACGGTATTGGCGGCATACTGGATGATCGAAATCAGGGATGAATTTATTAAAAGATATGGCAAAGAAGATGACGAATAAAAGTCATCTTCTTTTTTATCTGCGCTTGGTTTTCGGGTGCTTCCCCCGGAAACCAAGCGTGTTTAGCTTATTATATAAATTGTACAATTTTTTTAAGATATATTTATATAAAATACCATATTGTATTTTTCCTAATATAAAAATATTGATGAAATTATCTATAATACTTAAAAAACTTCATCACTTTACTGTGGTGAAGCGCACGAGCAATAGTTACAATTCCTTTACAAAATAAAAAAAATATGTTATAATAAATTATAAAATTAAATAAAAGAGGTGAGTCATTATAGATACCGAAGTTGTACAGGCGTTATTAGTTCTTGCTAAATTGTGCGCGAGCTGCGATAATTGTGCAGAGTGCGCTATTCGTGAGTATTGCGGGAAGCTTCCTTTAGAATACTAATATCGTCAAGACCGGAACCTTACTAGGTCTGGTCGTATTTCCACGGGGCTATAATGGCTAGTTTTTTTGTGCAATTATCTAGCATAAAAATTTTTTTCGCTATTTCCTGAAAGCCTATTGACTTTTTAATAGTCTTGTGTTATATTATAATCACCAAGAGAAAAGGAGATAGAAATTTAATGAGAACTTGCCCGAAATGTGGTTGCTATGTGCCTGATAAATGGATTACTTGTCCTGCTTGCGATGCAAAAGCAAAAATTGATAAAGAAACTCCTAATACATCTCCATACGATAATTCAGTGCCAAAAACTCCTAATGGGGTCTATCAAGTTAAAGTTTATTATAAAGATGGCGATACTGCAGATTATATTTTTGGAATGCGGGAAAATGCCATTAAATGCGCAGAGAAAAATATCGACCAGTTTTGGTATTGTATCAAAGACATTGAAGTATTTGATTGTAATGCTAAAGAAAAAATTGGAGTTTTTTATCCTTAATACTTGACAACTGGTACAAAGTATGCTATACTATAATTACCAAAAGAAAAGGAGATAAAAAATGGATTTAGTTCTGATTATTCTTGGTATTCTGTATCTGTGCGGCATTAGTGTTGGGAAAGGCCTCGCTATCTGTGCAATTATTGAAGGGGTCTTAGTTCTTATTAAGGCTTTTTGTGATCTTTGAAAAGGAGATAAATAAAATGGTTGTTGGCAAAATTGTTGGTATGTTTATTTTGTGGGTTGGAGTTGCTGTATACCCTCTTGCAGAGGATGACCCTACCCCACGGACTTGGCACAAATTTCTTCAAAATCTTTTAGATTCTACCCCTATTATGATTGGGGCACTTCTTATGACTTGTCTGTGAAGGAGAAATAAAAATGTGGAAAGATGATGGCAATTTAATCTTTAAGACAGAAGATGATGCAAGAGATAATCTATGGCAAAATCTTGATCTTTATAAAGAAGATATTTCAGAATTTCTTGAAGCGCGTGGAATCTGTTATTTTGATCTCATTGACGCTATTTCAATGGATTCCAAATCACAGCTTTCTGAGATCAGAGAAGCAATTAATGATGCTATAGAATTTCTTTTTAATGAATACTACTCAGAGATAGGAGAATAACTTTAACACTTTAATGTGTTAAAGTTTTGCCAGGGCGCTATGTTATTTAGAGAAAGAATTAAATTCTTTCTCTTTTTTTTATTAGCGCTCAGTCTCCGGTTGTGCACATCCGGAGACTGAGCGTCTTTGTCTTTATTGTATAAAATACACAATTTCCAGGCAATATATTTGTGCAATATTCCATCTTGTATTTTTCCTAAAACCTGCTATAATAATAATTGTCAAGGGGAGAGATGAGATGCCCCATGAAGACAGATACCCAAGTGGAAGAGCCTGCAAAGTAATTGACGCCGATTGCTTTACAACAGTCAAGCCTCAAAGGTGGAACAGAAACGAGTGGGGCGCTACAATCTCAAAAAAATAAAACCAACCCCTTGACAGCTTTAACCAAATATGATATAATAAAAACACCAAGAGCAAGAGTAGGTCAAGATTCAAAATGTGCGCCTTGAAAAATTTCTTGGAAGAGCCGAAAAAAAGTCTTGACAAACTTAACCAGATATGATATAATCTGGTTGTAAGGTAAGAAGCAAGCCAAGTGATGAGAAAACTGATAGTCGGGTGAGAGAGAAGCGGTTACTGCTAATACACCTGCGCTAAGCGACTCGTAAAAATAGCTAAAAGCAAAAACAAAAAACTTAAGTGTAATGAAAATTTAGTAAAGAGGTTGATACTATGTCTACTAAGAAGATGTCCTATGTTACTGCCGTTGCCACTGTCCTCGAGGGTGGAGAGATCACTGAGGAAGTCCGTGAGCGTCTGGAAGCCCTGAAGGCTTCGCTGGAGAAGCGTGCTTCTCGTAAGTCTGAAGGCCCGACCAAGGCTCAGAAGGAGAACGCTGAGCTGGCTGAGAAGATCTACGGGGCTATGGTCCCTGAGGTTGAGTACAGCAATGCGTCCATTGCTGAGCTGCTTCCCGAGCTTGAGGGTGCAACCCCGCAGAAGATTAGTCCTCTGATGAAGCTCCTCGGTGAGCGGATCGTGGCCACTAAGGTCAAGGGCAAGGCCGTCTATCGGCTGGCCTAAAAGATAGAGGGTAAGCTACTATAAGAAAGCCCCTACTGAAAAAGTAGGGGCTTTTTGTTGGCCGATTGTTTGCGCGCGTCTCTTGCGCAAACAATCGGTATTTAAGTTTTTATATAATTTCTACAATTTTTATACTATATATTTGTGCAATATTCCATATTGCAATTTTCCTAAAAATATAGTATATTATAATTACCAAAAAGATAAAGGAGATATTCAGATGGATACTATTACAATTACAAAGGATAAAGCTATGTATGCGTTTTGCGCTTCTACTTGCGGTTGTGTTAAAGCAATCGATTGTGTCTACTATGGAAAATGCCCTGTTTGTTGTGAAGCAAGATATTTTCTTCAACGGCTGTATGAAAATCGGGAAAAAGAGGGGTAATTAAACTCCTCTAACCACCCTTTTGCGTCGTTCACAATTTATTTATAATTCATCTATTGACATTTTAAAATTTTGTGGTATAATGAAACTACCAAAAGGAAAGGAAACAAAAAATGAAAATCTATGTTGTAATTGAAGATATTGACGATTATCCCGAAGATGGCGGCGGTGAATATCCTGATGCGATTTTTTTGAATTATAACAATGCAGAAAAATACGCAAAAAGAAAGAAAAAAGAAGCTAACGCTTGGAAGAAAACTAATGTCTTTTATAGAATTGAAACTTGGGAAACTGCTGATGAAAAGGAGAAATGAGCATGAATTATTTGAGAGATGATATTTTTAATCGGTTAATTGTATGGTTAATGAAACATTGTCATTGCTATACTACAGTATTGTATACAGCTTTTACTCGTTATTGTCCTGGAGAGGTAAAGGTAATGTATGAAAGTTGGAAAGAATATAATGGGTTAGAATAATCTAATTCCTTGCTCGGTATCCAGCAAAATACACAAAATTATAAGAAAAAAGATAAGGAGAAAAAAATGAAAACTAATCTTATTTATGGTACGAAATGCAAACTTACTGTTGTTGATCTGTTTAGTTGGCACTGGGAGCTAACTGATGAATTTCATATGCTTCAAGATGCAGTAAATCGTGCACAAGATATTTTTAATGGTCTTTCTCAGTTTAATCCAGATCGCATTCTTGAAATTTTTATTACAGATGTAAATACTGGTGAAATTCTTGCTGAATGTGAACATGATGATATTATAGAAGAATATGATCCATGGACTGAAGAAATTGATAACCCTAACTATGAACTTAATTCTATTAATTGGGACAGCTAATTTTTAATGGGGAGAGAAAAAATATCTCTACCCATTATTTTTATGCGCGCCATTTTCGTGCGTACCTTACGAAAATGGCGCGATTTTTCTTTTATATACAATATGCACAATTTTTCCAGGATATATTTGTGCAAAATGCCATCTTGCATTTTTCCTGATAATATGATATATTATACTTACAAAAAAGAAAGGAAGAAAAAAAATGAACTACACTATGATTCGTGACAAGAATATGCTCCGCTTTACTTCTGATAATAATAAGAATTATACCTTTGATATTAATACTGGCATTTTTTATGGTATTTCTAACAAGCCTATTAAGACTCTCCCGACTGGTATGAGCACATGGCTGAATGATAATAAGCATGGGACAAATGCTCTTTTTCTTCTGGATTCTATTCGGCGCAATTACTGGCGCTATAATACCCCTATGCATAGCATGCCGAACCTGACTCAGATTGCTAATAACTTTGGCAAGTATTTCAATCTGGTTGATCGGATTCAGAGTGTTGGCTATGTTGTTAATGATAGTTATGATTTTGATTTGGCAAGTCTTGATTATGTTGCTGAACATTTCAAAGTGTTTGCAAAATATATTAAAGAATTGCCAGAAGAAAGAAAGCGCAATTGTATCCGCCGTTTCATGTCAGATATGGGCGCAGAGATTTTTGCGGAATCTCACAACCTTACTATTAATGAATATCTGAATGAAACCATGATTAGTGAAATTGCAGATTTTTGTAGGAGAAATCCTAAATATGATACTCCGCAGTATGTCTCTTTGATTGTCTATTATATGACTCGTGGGCTTTGTGAGTTTCTTTCTTATCCTGAAGATTCTGAGTCTATTTATAAATTTGGCAAAGGACTTACATATATTTATAATTACTTTCAGATGTGTGAAGCTCTTGGTATTGTCCCTCAGAAAGAAAATTTCTTTAGTAGTTACATTAAAGTAATTAAAGAGTATCGGCTTAATAAAGAAAAGATCGACAATAAAAAAATTACAGATCATTACGCAAAAACTAATCTGTATTTTGAGGATGATAATTTCTTTACCTATATTCCTCAGAGTCAGGAAGATTTTAAGCGTGAGGCTGATGCTCAGTCGAATTGTGTTTACTCTATGTATATGAAACAAGTTATGAAACATTCGACAAGCGTAGTTTTTGTCCGCAGGAAAGATGCTCCTGATACTTCGCTTATTACTTGTGAAGTTTCTAATACTGGGGAAATCTGGCAGTATCTTGCAAGATTTAATCATAGAGTACCAGAGAATACTCCTGAGCATGACTTTTATCTTAAATATAAGTCTTGGCTTAATAATAATTTTAAGACTGAGTGGTAAATCCACTCAGTCTTTTTCCCGCCTGCTTCACGCACGTTCCTTTGTGTGAAGCAGGCGTCTTTCATTTTGTATATAGTTTATACAATTTCCAAGCTCTTTTTTTGTGCAATATGCCATATTGCATTTTTCCCGATAGTATGTTATATTATAAAAGCAATAGGAAATGATGATAAACCTATTGACATTAAAAAAATGAGGTAAAAAAAATTATTATGGAAAAAGAAAAAGTTGAATTGACTTCTCAGTCTCGTATTATGATTATTGATACTGAAACTACCAATAGTCTTGATGATCCTGTGGTTTATGACGTTGGTTTTGAAGTTTTTGATCTGGAAGGAACTACTTATGAAAGTTGTTCCATGATTAATACTGAAGTATTTAATGACCCCGCGCTTATGTCTACGGCTTATTATGCTGATAAGATTCCACAGTACATGGATAGAGTTCTGACTGGCCAGAGCGTTATGATTCCTTGGAAATCTATTAAAACTACTATTAAAAATAGTATTATTCGCAATAATTGTGAAGTTGTTTGCGCTCATAATGCTCGTTTTGATAGTCATGCTTTGAACCTTACTCAGCGATATATTACTACCTCTAAGTGGAGATACTTTCTTCCTTATGGGACTTCTCAGTGGTGGGATACCCTTCGAATGGCAAGAGAAATCTTGAAAAATAATGCTGATTATAGACAGTTTTGTCTTGACAATGGATATGTAACCAGTCGAAATGTAAACCGCTATACAGCAGAAGTTATTTATCGTTTTCTTACTGGTGAAAATGATTTTAACGAAGCGCATATGGGTTTGGATGATGTACGAATTGAAAAAGAGATTTTCCTTTACTGCATTCGCCAGAATCCGGAAATTGATGGTCGCCTTTGGAAGCCCAAAGATTCAATTACATAATATATAAATAGGAATGTATTTCTATACATTCCTATTTTAATTCACGCGCCATTTGCGAGTGTCCACCCCCGCAAATGGCGCGATTTTTCTTTTATATACAATATGCCCAATTTTTCCAGGATATATTTGTGCATATTACCATATTGCAATTTTCCTATAATTTGATATAATAGAAACTGTCAAAAGGATAAAAAAAACATAATTATTAAAAAATCCTATTGACAATTTTCATAAAATTTGTTATAATATAATTACCAAAAGAAAAGGAGAACAGAAAAATGAGTAAAGCAATTTATTTTGACATGGATGGTACACTTGATGACCTTTATGGTGTAGATGGTTGGCTCGAAAGTCTGCGGAAGTTTCAGACTAAGCCTTACAGAGAAGCAAAGTCTTTGCAGGATATGAGACTTTTAAGCAATTTGCTTCTTGATCTTCAAGCTCTTGGTTATCATATTGGAATTGTTTCATGGGGCAGTAAGCAGTCCACAGAGGAATATCTTGAAAGAGTCCGTACTGCTAAACTCAAGTGGCTTCAAAAGCATATGGGTAGAATTATTTTTGATGAAATTAAAATTGTGCAGTATGGAACGCCGAAAAGTTCTGTTGTAGATTTTAAAGATGGAATCCTGTTTGATGATGAACAGCAGAACAGAGAAAACTGGGAAGGCACTTCTTATGACGAGACTAATATCCTTGAGATTCTGTCTGGTCTGGTGCTGGATGAAGTAGGGCTTCTGTAAAAAGAAGCCCTGTATAAAAATATTTAAAGAGAGTGTATAAAAATACACTCTCTTTAATTTGGCGCTTCCTCGGCGCACGTTCCTTGCGCTGAGGAAGCGAGTTTTCGATATTGTATAATATGTACAATTTTTCTAAGATATTTTTGTGCAATATGCCATATTGCATTTTTCCTGATAGTGTGTTATATTATAAAAGCAATAAGGAATGATGATAAACCTATTGACATTAAAAAAAATGAGGTAAAAAAAATGGACATGCCTAAGGTTGAATTGACAGAAGATTCTCGTATTATGATTATTGATACTGAAACGACCAACAGTCTCGATGATCCTGTAGTCTATGATGTTGGTTTTGAAGTTTTTGATCTAGCTGGGAACACCTATGAGTCTTGCTCAATGATTAATACAGAGGTTTTTAACGACCCCTCTTTAATGAGTACTGCTTATTATGCCGATAAGATTCCTCTGTATATGGATAAAGTTTTGACTGGTCAAAGTGTTATGATTCCTTGGAAATCAATCAAAACTACTATTCGTAATAGCATTGAGCGTAATCATTGTGAGGTAGTGTGCGCACATAATGCAAGGTTTGACTGTAAGTCTCTTAATTTGACTCAGCGTTATATCACCACTTCTAAATGGAGATATTTTCTGCCTTATGGCACGCAGTGGTGGGACACTCTTAAAATGGCAAGAGAAATTCTTAAGCAGGATTCTAATTACCGGCAGTTTTGTCTTGATAATGGATATGTAACAGCAAAGAATGTTTCTAGATATACTGCTGAAGTCATTTATAGATATCTTTCTGGTGAAAATGATTTTAATGAAGCTCACATGGGGCTTGACGATGTGCGTATTGAAAAAGAAATTTTTCTTTATTGTATGCGTCAGAATCCAGAAATTGATGGGCGTCTGTGGAAGCCTAAAGATATTCTTGAATAATATATAAAAGGAGAGTGTATTTTTTATACACTCTCCTTTATTTGGCGCTTCCTCGGCGCACGTTCCTTGCGCTGAGGAAGCGAGTTTTCGATGTTGTATAATATGTACAATTTTTCCAGGATATTTTTGTGCAATATGCCATATTGCATTTTTCCTAAAATCTGTTATAATAATGACTGTAAGGGAAACGAAGGTACTCCCTAACGAAATTAAAAATTAAGGAGATTTAAAAAATGGCAAAATATTCTATGGAAGATTGTAGAGAGAATAATCTGTTTGAAGAAGCAAAGGAGCGTTATGAAACTACTTCTCCTCGCTGGAAGAAATCTTGGTGGCAGGTCATCTGTGATATTTGGACAAGAGCAGGGGATTGGCATGAAAAATATGATCTTGATAAAATTGCAAAAGTAATTATTAACAAGATCAAAGATGCTGTCGATCAGGTGAAGCGCGCAGTTACTCGGACAGGCATTAATATTATCGAGAGAGTTACAACCACTTTTGCGACTGGAACAAAGCTTTGTTATCTGTTTAAGTTTTATGACAGTAATGGGGATTTGCTCTTTTCTAAAGTTGGGACTACTGAGCGCACTATTCGGCAGAGACTTACAGAAGAAATCAAATATTATCGTAAACGTGGTATTGATGTTAATTATGCCACAGTTGAAAGTGTATTTGATACCGGAGATCTTGAGCCAGAAGGAGCACAGGATTTTGCTAAAGGGTATTACACTAAGAAGCATAAAGGACACTATATGCGGAATGATCGGTTTACTTGCGATATTAACGTAGAAGGATTTAATAAGCTGATTACAGACTATCTTGCCGCATAAATAAATACTTAGAAAAGAAGGCTTTAGCGCCTTCTTTTCGGGTGTCCACCCACGAAAAGAAGGCGTCTTTTTATTTCTATATAATTTATATAATTTCCAGGCAAATTTTTTGTACAATATGCCATATTGCAATTTTCCTGATAATATGATAATATAGAACCATCAAGAGAAAGGAGATCAATATCGTGGCTACTAAATTTAAAGAATCTGAGATTCAAAAAATGATGAGAAAGCTGGACTTGTCTCGTGAAGATGCAATTCAGCTTCTTCAAGATGATGAAGATGATGTAACTGAAGAACTGACTAAAGAACAGGAAAAAGTCGTCAAAGAAATGACTCAAGCTGATCGGAAGAAAGAAAGCACTCCTCGAAAGAGAGAGAAAAAAGCTGATGAAGATAAACGGCATCTAATGGCTCTGCTGGATATTGCAATCGGCCATAATCCTGATGTAACAGAATATACTGTAACAAATGCAGAACGAGAAGTTACATTTCGTTACAAAAATACTCTGTATCGTCTGACTCTTATGAAACCCAGAGAGAAGAAAACTGAATAGTTATAAGCGCCCACTCTTATGGGCGCTTTCTTGTCGGGTGTGAGCACTCGACAAGAAAGCGTATTTTCGATGTTGTATAATATATACAATTTCCAGGCAGATTTTTTGTATAATTTGCTATATTGCAATTTTCCTAAAATCTGATATAATAATAATTGTCGAGAGGGCAATAGCAAGCCAAAGGCCACGGCGAATGGAGATAAAGAATAAGGCTCTCCCAAATTACAAATAATTTGAAAAACCCTCTTGACATTGTAGAAAATCTGTGCTATAATAAGCACATCAAATCAAGAAAGGAATTGATACTATGGCAGATAAAGGAATGACTATTAAGCAGGGATTTACTCGTGCGCTGGAAGATTACCGCAAACTTGGTAATATTGAGATGGTAGAGTTTTTTGAGAAGCGTCTTGAACAGCTCAATAAAAAAAGTGATGCTCCGAAGAAAAGAACTCCTCGTCAGATCGAAAATGATGCTTACAAGGAAATCATTCTCAATGGAATGAACGGAGAGACTGAGTATACTATTGATGATATGCTGATGTACTTCGGACTTCCTCTTGAGATGAAAACTCAGCGTGTTTCTGCTCTTCTGTCTCAGTTGGTAGAAGAAAATAAAGTTGAGCGTGTTTCTGATACCAAGGGGCATCGTAAGTTTAAACTCGTAGCATAAGACCTGCTGGATTTTACCCCCTATGTAAAAACATAGGGGATTTTCTTTTTGGCGGTTCATTTGCGTGCGTTCCTTGCGCAAATGAACCGAATTATCTCTTTTGTATACTTTGCATAAAATTTATTATTATTTTTTGTATAATATTTTATATTGCATTTTTCCTAAAATCTGTTATAATAGTATATGTAAATAAGAAAAAAAAAGGAGATAAATAATGAAGTATCTTATTATGAAATGTGAAGAATTGAATGACCAATACGAATGTGACACTAATCGTACTCCTATTACTATGACAGATAATTGGAAAACTTGGTATAAAGATAATAACCCTGATTATTATTTTGAAGTTTATGAATATAAAAATAATCATTTTACTTGTATTAAAGACTATAATACTTCTATGGAAAATGGAATGGTTTTTGTCTGGTTTGATGAAGATACGCCAGAAGATGAGTTTAATGTAATTACACGTTTTCCAAATTATAATAGACATATGCCTATGCCAACAGACTTGTATGCCAGAGCAAAAAGAGGAGAAGATTTTGATGATTCGCTTTCAAGCTGTGGCTATGTCTCTTGGAATGAAGGCGATAAGTACTACGCTTATACAGAATATTATGATAATCGAATTTGTTGTCCTTATTAAATAAAAAATGCGCTTTACCATATAAAATAATTTATTTTTAAAAAAAAATGGTAAAGCGCATAACTTATATTGACTTTATAAAAAAAATATGATATAATATATATAGTTAATATAAGGAGTATTAAAAATGAGTAAAAAAGGCTTAGATGAAAATCAAATTACTTTTTTAATGCAAAAATTAAAAATATCTCGTGAAGAAGCTATTGATATGCTAGCTTATGATGATGATGTAAATCACGATCGTCCTACAGAGCATGACTTAACTCCAGATCAAAAAGCTTTTGTCCAAGATATGGTAAGACATTGTGAACATAAAAAATATGGCCATGTTGAAAGAAATCGTAAACCTAATGATTTAAAAATTGCAATTATGGCGGAAATTGCTGAATTTTTACGAGAAGATGCACAAGGTCAAGTGTATGAAGATGTAGAATTAACAAATATTTCTCGAATGATGCACTTTAAAGTAGGAAATAAAGAGTTTGATCTACAATTAATTGAAAAAAGACATCCAAATAAAGAAAAATAATATCTTTTTATGAGTTTTTAGGGTAAAAATAATACTTTTTACCCTATTTTTATATAATTTTATAATGGTATTTTTAGCGCATTCTCCACGCGCGTCCCTCGCCTGGAGAATGCGTTTTTACTATTATATTATACTTTTGTATTTTTTTTATATATTATTTTACTTTTTATACAAAATAATATTTTCCTGTAATACTTTTTCTTTTATTAATAACAGTCTAATAGCAATATGTTATAGTGGTTTACATAAGAAAGTCGTTGACATAATATCTTTTTTTTGTTATAATGACCACAGAAACCAAGAGAAAAGGAGAGTACAGAAAAATGACTTGGACTTTTATAATTTTGGGTACAATTATTGGATGTTTATGCGGCATGGCCGTATATGTACAGATTGAAGAGTGGAAGGATCGACATTGATGGATACTTATATTACTCTTACTATCCTTTTAGTTTTAAGTATATATGGCATTTATCATCTTCTAAAAGCTTTTGCAGAGCATGAGCAATTAGAAAAGCGCCAATTTTTTAAACCATTACCTCAATATAAAGGGAAGGATAGATAAAAATCCTTCCCTTTAAAACGCTTTCTTGTCGGGCGCTCACCCCGGCAAGAAAGCGTGTTTGACTTATTGTATAATAAATGTAATTTTCCAGGCGATCTTTTTGTGCAATATTCCATCTTGTATTTTCCGAAAAACCTGCTATAATAATAAGTGTCAAGAGGGAGAGGCGCCGAGCCGCAAGAGTTATGGTTTATCTGCGCGGTTGCCAAAGCCATAAAAGAAAAATAAAATGCCGAAAACCTCTTGACAAGCCACTGAAAATGTGGTATAATGAATACAGTCAAGAGGGGTGGTTGGAGCCCATACCCCACGACCGCAAGGCCAAAAATTTTCAAAGAAATTTGAAAAACCCTCTTGACAAACCACACAATGTGTGCTATAATAAGTATGTAAAGAGGACAGGGGAGAACGCAAGATAGAAATTGGGACTTGCTAATGACCCTCCTCCCCCTCCTCTAAACATAAGCCTTGCCGTCGCTAAAAGGCATGAGAATCTGGCGACAAAAAAATTTAGTAAAGAGGTTGATACTATGTCTACTAAGAAGATGTCCTATGTTGTTGCTGTTGAGAACGCTATCAATGGCAAGATTGATGATGAAGTCATTGAGCGCCTGACTGCGCTGAAGGCTTCGCTGGAGAAGCGTGCTTCGCGCAAGTCCGAAGGCCCCACCAAGGCGCAGAAGGCTAATGCTGAGCTGGCTGAGCGTATCGCTAATGCGATGGTCGCTGGCACTGTCTACGATACCGAGAGTATCAAGGGGCTGGTCGAGGAACTGGCGAACGCCACTCCGCAGAAGGTGTCTCCCCTGATGAAGCACCTTGTTGCTGAGGGTCGTGTGACCTCTGAGAAGGTCAAGGGCAAGGCTACTTACACCCTTGCCTAAGTAAAAGAGGGGGACTTCCCCCTCTAAATAAAAAATCTTGCCCTTACATGGGCGCAGGGTGGAAGAGCCACGAAACTACAAGTTGCTCTTGCTTGTAATGTAGTGCCACTAAACTGCGTCAATGTAAGGGCAAGATTTTTTATTTAAAGTTAAAAGAGTAGTTTCTCGCTTGCTCAACGGTGGTGCGCCATCGTTGAGCAAGCGTCTTTATCTTTTTATACAAATTGCACAATTTCCAAGTAATATATTTGTGCAATATTCCATCTTGTAATTTTCCTGAAATCTGCTATAATAATAAGTGTCAAGAGGGGACGTCGCCCAAAAGGGACTCCTCTGGGAGATAAGGATTGCTTGTGAAACCTTACTGCACTGTGGAGTAACAAGAACCAAATGGGACTTGAAAAATGTTGCAGTCTTTTTCAAAAAACCTCTTGACAAACCCCACGGAATGTGGTATAATAAAAGTGTCAAGAGGGGAACCGAACAGGACAAGTAAGGCACCGCGGATGACCCCAAAGCGACGAGAGGTTGATAAAAGTTTAAAACCCTCTTGACAAACTATACAATGTGTGCTATAATAAGAATGTCAAGAGGAATAGACCGAAACCTCCTGTGGAAGAGTTTCAAAAGTGGGAATACAAGGGCCTCCCAAACACTCAAAAAAATAATTGCGCAATAAAATTTGAGAAACCCCTTGACAAGCCTTAAAAAGTATGGTATAATAAATATAGAAAAAAACAAGAAAGGAAATAAAAACAATGGCTGAAATTACTTATGATGTGGTAAAAAATATTGGCGTGATTGCTGATAATGGCGCGTGGGAAACGCAGGTAAATATGATTTCTTGGAATCACGGGGCGCCTAAATTTGACATTCGCAAGTGGAATGTTGAAACTGACCGTATGAGCAAGGGTATTTCTTTAACTGAAAGTGAAGCTCGTGAACTGGTAAAGGTTCTGACTAAATACTTTGAGGAAGAGGATGAATAACAATGAAAACCTATGTTGTTAAAGAATATTTGAACAACTATAGGGGTTTTCGGTGGGTAACTGTTGCTTACAATCCTGAAGAAAAAGTAGAAGAGCATTGCAAACCACCTTGTCTTTTTGAGGACTATAAATCTACTGAAAGTAAAATCCATAAGTATGAAGTTGAATAAACTTCATACTTTTTTTATTAGCGGTTTCTGCTCGGGCGCCTTTGGCGCGCAGAAACCGAGTTTTAATTAATTAAAAAATAATGAAATTTTACACACAAAAAAGAAGCAATAGGTAACAAAGTTGTAATTCCCATTATCGCGGCTCGCAAGCGACCGCAGGGAGCGCAGCGATGCCGAAATTTTCATTATACCATATTTTACAAATTTTGTCAACTGTTTTTTTGCACAAATTTCTTCGAAAATTTTTCCCATTTTTGTGCATAATGCCGAATTGTTAATTAATTAACTAACAATCTGTAACCGTTTTGTAACTATTTGTTTCCAGCTTGTAACTTTTACCTTAAGCCAGCCCTTCCGCGGCGAATGACCTAAAAAATACCTATAAAGCCCTCGCGCGGTGACAAAAGTCGACCTCTAACTAAGCGCCCTATGGCGCAACAAATCAACTCTGGTCCGGCTGCCCGAGGACAACCTAGCCCGGGGACAAATATCGACCTAGCAAAACTCTATAAAGGCCCGGGGTGGTGACAAAAGTTGGCCTTCTAGATAACAAAAGTAGCATTTTCCTGAAAGTATAACGCCGCAACAAAAGTTGACTTTTTAAAAAAAATTTGATATAATATTAAAAAAACCTCTTTTTTTGAGGCCGCACGCTCTTTAAACCGCCTGGTCTAAAATCTCTGAACCGTGCGGCTATTATTTTTAGTCGAGCGGTCGATAAACGACAGTCGATTATAGAACAATTCCTGCTGTATCAACCTCTCTGCATTAATCAGTATATATGTAACATTTTGTTACCTATATACAGTCACATAGTAACATTTTGTTACTTATATTTAAAACGACATTTTTGTCACCATTTTACGACATTTTTGTCGTTTTTAATTATCCGACATTTTTGTCGCAAAAACGACATTTTTGTCATATACACTGTTATTACGACATTTTTGTCGTTTTATTTAAAACGACATTTTTGTCGCCAGCACATCTTAATAAAACGACAATTTTGTCGTTTTCAGCAACAATTTTGTCACACCCTACTGTATAATAGTAACATTTTGTTACCTTCTAAGTAACATTTTGTTACCTATACACAGTCATATAGTAACATTTTGTTACCTACAAAGTAACATTTTGTAACCATTTAGGTAACATTTTGTTACTTACACGCAGCACAATAGTAACATTTTGTTACTTAAATTAAGTAACATTTTGTTACCATAACACCGTCATATAGTAACATTTTGTTACCTTTTAAGTAACATTTTGTTACTCACACGCAGCGTAATAGTAACATTTTGTTACCTATATATCACTTATTAAAATAACATTTTGTTACCTATATACAGTCACATAGTAATATTTTGTTACCTGCAAGTGCATAAAAAAAGAGCGCGCAATCGCGCACTCTTAAAACATATCTACTACTCTTGGTTGATAGTAAAAGTTATATACGTTATTATTCATATCATATACTAGATAATGCTTATTCTTTAAATCGTTTAAACCTAAATAATATTGACGCTTAGTTATCTTATATTTATCTAGTATCTTTTGAGTTATTTCTAGTTCGCCATTCTCTTTTGGACTATCTATAATGGCGCAGTATACCAATATACCAGATTTATTTAAAATAGGAAATACTTGTGTATACAACCAAGTATTTGTTATACACTTTACATTGTTATTTATTTTTATTCTAATTGCCATATGCACTATCTCCTTGGCTGTTCATAATTTCTTTGATAGCCAATAATAATGCATCAGTTCTCTTAAAGACCCAAGCAATATAATATTTATTGCGAGGATTCTCTGTGCGACCTATTGGATAAATGCCATAGTCATCTTCTAAAAGCTCTTTTATTCGCTTAGAATAAATAACTTTACAATTCGTTCGCATCATTACTACCTATCTCCTACTTAGCATTTTGTTTATATCTATGTATAAACTCTTCTTTGACATTAGCATTTGTTTTGATTATATTCAATTATATTCTATAAATATATTATACTATATTTTTTTTTAAAAGTCAACTATCGACCGTCAATCGACTATCGTTCATTGCCCAGTCATTTAAAAATATACTTCCCCATTATATTTTACCAAAAAATTTTTAAAAAGTCAAATGCGCACCTATATACCGTTATAATTTGACCCTCCTGGCTCTAGATTTATTTTTATTTGCCTAGCTCGAAAATTTCCTTACACTTTATCATTTTTTCACACAAGTCATAGCTACAGTTCAATACAACTCCATCAGAGCATAAAGCCAAAAGAGCTCAAGTGTTTAAAAAAATTCCAAGAGAGAGAAAGAAGAAAAAGCGCGCTTCACAGAACTCAAAATCTCTCAGCTCCAGTTACACAAAACTCAAAATCTTCCAGCTCCAGTGCAGCACCGCAGGAATGAGAATTCCCCAGCTCCAGTTTTATAAAAGAGGGTCTCCCTCCCTCCCACCCTTAATATTATAGCATATTTTTTTTAAAATTTCAATTGAAAGATTCAGAATTGACATTTTAAGCCGCCCTCTGAACTAAAAATGAACAAGTGTTCGTCCGTAGCTAATTTTAAATGGTAGCGTCGAAATGTAAATTGTAGAAGCTATTAAAAAGAGAGGCCGGAATCTTTAGAAAACTCCAAAAGGAAGAAAAATGAGGGTTTTGTAGTGCGCAGACTTGATTTTTAAAAAAAAATTTGTTATAATATATATAGGAAATGAGGAAATGAACTTTGACAGTGGAATATTTTTTGCGGTGGCGGAGACGAGGAATTTTAGAGAGCCATATAGACGCGGGGGAGCGCAGGGCTGTACTACTAAAAGTACCAAAACTACTTAAAATACCCCTATCCCTTTCCCCCTTATCATTCCTCTTCCTTTTTTAATAATAATCGTAAACCTTCTATTTCCCTTTCCCTTTATACCTCCGTTAGTGTTACCATTCTCTCCGCCTATATTTTCCTTTCCACCATTTGGCTCTCTTATCTTCATAAACAATTTCCACATCCATAGGCTCCCAGAAAGTATCAATCCCCAGGGCATTACCCCAAGTTCCTGGGTCGCCTCCTCCTTCTTCATTAGTGCGAATTTTAAGCATATAATCACGTATGCCTGTAAAATATCGCACTATTTTTTTTTGAACGATTTTCACCAGTCATTCCTCCATTCGTCGAACGATTGTCGATCGATTGACGACTCCCCCTATGACTGGAAATTCTCTCTCTCGACATATATTTATTAATTACTGCGTTAGCTTTACTTTAAAAAATATTTGGCGATAGCCTTATATTATATTACTAGATTTATATTATTTTACTACTTCAAAATTATGTTCTATAATATAATCTATAGTAGTATTTATATTATAATCCTACTACTCCCATATATCTAATATATAATTACCATCTAACTATAATAAATTACATATATTACTAAATAATTCATATATACTATTTGTTAATAATATTTCATTAGGAGTAGTATTATTTTTATCTAACTATATTAATATAATCCAAGTATTTAATATAGTATTTAATATATTTCTTATATTTTGTTCTTTCATATTACCATACCTTTATATATTTATTAGATTTATATATATTATATATAATAAAATATATATATTATTATAGTAGTATCTATATTATTATTATATTATATATATTATATATATATTAATATTAATATTACTGGGTTCAGAACTGACCCCATTACGGCTATTTTGCGACACAATTTTATTTAAAAATAGAATATACGACCAGTTGCACGGTCGTGTGATGGACGATTGTTTAACGAACGATAGTTTAATAATTATCCTGTGACGATATCTTTGCCCTATGTCTGTAATGGGTTCAAATCTGACCCCAGTCATTTTTGACCCCATAACGGTATTGGGTTCAAAATTGGACCCTATTTCCGCTATCAAAATGCAAATTTGAACCCATTACACCTATCTAGGTCAATTCTGACCCCATTACAGTAATGGGTTCAAATCTGACCGCATAGATTTTTATCATAGATAATTATTTAACTGGGTCAATTCTGACCCCATTACATACAATGGGTCCAATTTTGACCCCTACCACAGTTTAATGGGTTCAGAATGGACCCCATTACCGCTATAAAAGGCCATCTTTGACCCCATTACAGCACATTAAGTGCAATTCTGACCCCATTACCGCAATGGGTTCAAATCTGCACTCCGTTTCCCGTTAGAAATCCCATTTCATTTGTGGCGTGTCGTAAAATTCCAACGTCTTTTCGTCGCTTTCTATTAAGTATCTTGCCTAAATTAAGTCTTCTTTTGCCCTCTTGAAAGTACTATCACTTATGCCGCATTCCTTCTGGATACGAGCTGGAGACATATCCTCTTCATACCCATCTTGATTACTCGCAAAGTATAACCATAATTTAATGCCCCTATCTGATAGCCCACTCTAAAACAATTCTTTAATAGCTTCTACTGTTATTACTGTATAAGGATTATCCGTACCAACTTTTCGTTTATGTATTTTAATATGTTTTTGATTAGGATATTTCGGCACTTAAATCACCTGTCTTTCTAACAGACAAGTTCTTCAAACACTTTCCTAAATTCGTCCGTATTCTCAAACAACCAACAATTATACTAAGGATATTGCGGATTCGGTGCAACTTTATCAAAAATAAATCCACGTTCCATTAATAGCTCTGTTAATTTTTTAGAATACACAATTTGATATTTGCTCATATGTTTGTGTACCTCATCATAGTTTGTTATTTGTGACTCCATTTTACAAAAAAATTTGACTTTTGTCAAAAAAAATTATATAATAAATATAAGGATAATAAGGAGTGAAATATATGAAATTTTGTTTATCCTCAAGATAGACACCAGAATATCTTAAACAAGCCGATTAGATTAAAGTAGCTTCACGAGATTATAAATAGATATATGATTTAATAGAAGAGTATCCAGATAAAGAAATTATTCTTAACTATTAGAATTTAACTGAAGATACTTTAAAAGAATTTAAAACTTTAAGTAAAGGAAATTTAACTCTATGCCTTTTCTCAATTGAGGACTTGCCGATTACCAAAAAATTAGAAATTCCTTTCTATTTTTCATTACCAGTTACTACATTAGATTAGTTAAAAGCTGTTAAAAATTTGGGAGTGCGCTATGCCCTTTTAGATAATACTGTAGTACATCAACTTCATTATGCTAAAATGATTGGCGTTCCATTAAGATTAATTCCTAATTTGGCACACCTTGATGGTATACCAAGAGAAGATGGAGTATGCGGTAATTGGTTTCGTCCTGAAAATGTAGATGATTATGATATCTATATAGATACTATCGAATTTGGGTTACAACCTGAACGTAGAGAATAGACTCTTTTTCGTCTTTACTCTAAAGATAAACAATGGCCTGGAGATTTAGGACGAATTGTGCAAGATTTAAATTATATTGGAAATAATTTAACGATTGATAATAATTTAGCTTTACGTCGAATAAATTGTGGATTAAAATGTTCTTATAATAATTGTAAATTATGTTATGATTTATTGAAAGTCAGTGATGCTATTCCAAAATTTGCGGATTCAGCAACCAGTCTTATTAAAAAATAATAAATAAAGGAGAAAAATAATGACTATTGAAGAAAGACTTAGACAAGGAGAAACTCCAGAAGATATTGCAGAAGAATTTGTTAATTCACTTAATGCTGCTTTGGCAATAATTAATCAAGAAAAAGATATTACTAATGATGCGCAGCTTACTGCTGATAGTTGGAATCATTTTGTTCATTCTTATTTTGTTGTTAATAAACTTCCAGAAGGAATGACTGAAAATGATTTTTATGTACAAGCTGAAGATATAGTAAAAATTCTTGATGCATTTGTAAAGACAATTCCTGCTCTTGATAAATATGCTAAATTGATAAATGATACTGAAGAAACTTTAAAGAAAGTTCAAAGCAAATTAAAAGAAGATGACTATTTTAAGAAAACTGTTGATAATACAGCTACGTCTTTTGATAAGGCTATGAAAGACTTCTTTAATAAAATGCATATTTAAAAACAATTGACGAACGATAAATAATCGCTCGTCGATTTTTTATTATATATTGACTATTTATAAAATAAATTGTATAATATATATAGAAATATATATTTATAGGAATTAATGTAATGGAATATAATATTTATATAAAATAACATAAAGATAAAAGTTATAAATATAATAATTGATTTTTTAAATATTATATGATATAATATTTATAAAGAAAATAAAAAGGAGTGTATCATTATGATTAATTATCGTAAACTAAAATTGCCTGGAAATGCAACTTTGCGCGTTAGAGCTGAGAATATCGTAGCAACTGTATCTGCTAAAGATAAAAATACTGTAGATATTTATGTAGCAGGTATTGCAACTCCTTTTCATGTGCCAATTATGGAAGAAGATACTCCCCGAGACATTATGAATTATATTTGGGAACGAGAACGCATTGAAGATAGAGAGGAAGATTAAATGAATTCTAATCTTTATTTTGTTGAAGTTAAATGGTATAGTGAATTTGAAGACACCTGTCATACTAATTCTTTTTATGCTTTTGCAAAAGGTTTAGGTGATTTGGGAAGCCGTATTGATGATGCTTTTAAATATATCGAAAAAGTTAAGATTCAAGAAATTAATGAAGAATTAGATGACAGTAATTTCTTCTATGTAGATGGCCTTAGTAAAAATGTGATTGAGTTAATTGATGAAGCCAATAAGTTTTAAACCTTGTAAAACCTGTAGTCATAGGGGAGTCGCACGAGACGGCTCCCCTGCTTGCCTTGAACATCAAAAAATAATTACTAATATTGAAGAAGAAGGATGTACTTGGCATTTTGATGAGAATGTTTTAATGCAATGTGATTTATGCCATAAAAAAGTACAACAGTTATTAATTTATCAATTAGAAGATGATAAAAATTATTGTTTTTGTACTGATTGTGCTAATAAATTATATACTTGTCATACCTGCGCTTATTCTAATGATTGCGGTTTTATAAATGACCATACTATGCCAGCTTATGTTATGCAACAAGTACAACAAGGTTTTATGACCATGCAAACACAAGTAAAAAATCCTGCTATGATAGAAAAACATTGTATTAGTTGTCGTTGTTCAATAGACGATAAAGGTACTTGTGCTAAAGAAATAAACGCTGGTCAAGAATGCACTCATTGGGCGTTGCGTTCTATATAACCAGCGTTTTTTAATTTATTCCAATTTATATTTAAAGCTCCAGATTCATGTTCATATCCGACAATATGTCCATTATAATAAATTTTATAATGAAAAAGTCCTATTATATCAATAACAAAAAATCCTTTATTAAAAAAACTCTTAATTCGTGGGAATTTACTATACATAACATTTTTGTGTGATGTTAATTTTTTCCACATTTAAAATCCCTCTTTTTTATTTTGATATAAATATTATATCAAAAAAATAAAAATTTGTAAAGGAGGAATAACATGAAAAAAATTATTTTAATAACAATAATTATTTTAGTTATTCTATTTATTTGCGCTCCTTTTGCAAATGCTGAGTAGCAAATTACTGTTACTGAATATCCAAAAGGAACTTCAGAATTATTAGATGGTGGATATTTACTTGTTGATATAAAATTAGATGATATTCATAATTTACGTACTTATTAGGGGTCAGGTACTTTTTCAGAATTAGTAAAAGAAGCTGAAAAAGAAGATGATATTTTACTTGCTATTAATGGAGATTTTTGGAATTTTTTATCTTATGAAAGAATTATAGTAAGAAATGGTGAAGTATTATCAGAATTACAATCTCTTTCTCGTAGAGATTATTGTATAATTTATGAGAATGGAACAATGTGGACTTATTCTTATAAAATTAAAAATCCAAATCGTTTGACTAACTGTTGGTAGTTATTTAGTTTTGGGCCTCGTCTTGTTCATAATTTTGAACCAATTCTTAATTATTCAGACTGCTTTGATTATGATGTTGCTTGGAATTCTCATCCAAGAACTGCAATAGGATATTTTGAAAAAAATCATTTTTGTTTTTTACTTGTTTATGGAAGAAATGAAGAAGACCATGGTTGTTATCTAGAAAATATGGCTTAGTTTCTTGCAGACTTAGGATGTAAAGAAGCGTATAATGTAGATGGGGGAAGTTCAAGTCATATATGGTATAATGGCAAAGAAATAGGGAAACCTAGTGCTGATAAATAGTTGTCTGACATTATTTATATTAGAAAGGATTCATAAATGTATTATATTATACAAATTATTTTTGTTATTTTAAAATTAACTAATTTAATAGATTGGAGTTGGATAACTGTTTTTATTCCAACTTGGATTTTATTAGGTCTTGTCATTTTAGATTGGCTACAAGATATAGTTGAAAAATGGACAGATAATTATGATTATTTTAAATAAATAAGGAAAATGCGCGAACCAGGTTAAATGCCACGGAGAAATCTAGTTTAAAAGTGGCAGTTAAGCGGTTTGCGCATTTTTTTCTTTTTAATTGATTTTATTAAAAAAATATTATATAATATTTATATAAAGTAAAAAAGAAAAAGGAAGAATAATTAAATGCGTATTATACCTTGTCCTGTTTGCGGTAGACAACCTAAAATTACTGAATGTGTTAGTTATACCAATAAACGGCGTAGGATGTGTGGTTGTCCTAATTATGATAGTATTCTCCCTGGTCGTAATGGTTTTAAACAATCATTTTTTATTTATGTTGGCGATGGCGATGATAATGATATTTATAAACTTTGGAACATTGCTGTTGAATATTACAATAAAAATAAAGATATAATTAAAGGTTGGAGTTATAAAGTTCCAGCTTGGAAAAATAATTCTCATATTGAATATTGAAAAAGGATAAAGGAGAGATTTAAATGTATAGAACTGAGACTGAATTAATTTTTCTTAATAGAGGAGAGTTAAATGAATATGTTAACTTTCTAGAAAAAATGGTAGATTCTTGTTTTAATACTATTTTTCAGACGTATGAAGCTTTAAACCTTTCCTATAACGCAGAAGATATTTTGAATGATTATATTCATGAAGCTAAAGGGCCAACAATAATTGAATCTATCCTTATTAAAGAAGGCGAATGGTCTGAAGAAGAAGTAATGCGTAATTTTGCTAGGGAGCGCATGCTTAAAAAGATTCAAAAAATAATTGAAAAAAATAAAATTAATAACGGAGATTAAAGGAATGAAAGAACGTCATTATTCAATGGTTGGCTATGGTTTTCATATTCCTAAGTATGTAATTAATCAAATGAAAAAAGACACTAAACTATTTGAAAAGTTTAAAGAAAGTCATTATTCATATCCTACTGATGCTTTAAATGCAGATACTAGTGAATATTTCTTTGGTCTTGTAATTGATACTATTTATCCAACTTATATGCATCAGTTTAATATTCCTGTGCTTTGTCCTGATGAACTTTATAGAAAAATGCTTAAAGAATATAGACGTTTTTTCCCAGATATGTATGAAGATAATTATACTCCAACTACTTGGATTATTTCTGGAGTAGATTAAAAAAATATTATATCATATATAAAGGAGTTTTTTTTATGGGAAAAGAAATTTTTATAATTGTTAATTATGATTCAGCAGAAATTGAATATGCTTCAGAAAATTATATTAATGTACAAGAAGTTCTATATGATTCATATATGGAAAATCTTTATTATGAATTTCTTTGGCATATTAATTATGAAGGAAAAACTGCAGCAGAAGCTTATCAAGAAGCTGTAAAATTAGTCCAGCCTTGGTTTCGTGATTATATTGTCGTAGAAAAGGTAGTTCTTGATTAATGAAAGTTAAAGAATTTATTGATTAGTTATATAATAATTTAAACCTTGATGCAGAATTAGATTTTCTTTGTATAGGTTATGATGATTGGTTTTGGCTTGATATCCGTGCAATTAATATGAATGCAGATATTGATGACCCAGACAATAAGAACCGTGGAGGAATAACTTTTACTCCTAGAGCAATAGATAGTTAATAATTCTTTATTTGATTTTATTAAAAAAATATTATAAAATATATATATAAAAAGGAGGTTAAAAGAATGAGTGTTGATTATCGTACTATGGTTGGATACGGTTATATGGTAACTCCTGCTATGCTTGATACGCTTTATCAGCGTGGTGGAAAAGACCTTCTTGAAGAATTTCAGGAAAGTGATTGGGCTTGTTCTGTGGATGATTATTGCTCTGATACTTCTCCTTATTTCTTTGGCATTATTCTGGAAGGAATTACCCCTGGTATGATTGCTCCTCTTCCTACTAAACGCAATTATAAGCACGAAGACCTTGATAATATGATAGAAGAATTTAAAAAGTTTTTCCCTAATATGGAAGATTATATTTGCCGTGATTGGCTAATTTCAGGAGTAAATTAAAATGAATAATAATGGAGCAATACTTTTTGATAGAGTTTTAAAAATGCTCCCTAAATCTGTTCCACCAGAAGTAATTGTTGGAGTAGAATATAGACCCTTTAATGAAAAAGATGGCAACCCTAGCTATTGGGTATATCTTAAAGCAGGTTGGATTTGCCCTGAGATGGAATGTCATACTATTCACGAAGACACTTTGGCAAAACTTAGACCATATATAAGAAGCATTGAACCTTGGCCTGACGACCCTGAATTAAATAGATAAATTAATCTCTTATTTGATTTTTTTTAAAAAATATAATATAATATTTATAGAAAATAAGGGAAGGTGATATTTATGCTTTATGAAAGAAAAGAACGATATATTACTGTTACTGATGATTGGCATCCTTGTTATGAAGAAAATAAAGTAAGATTAAGCCTTTCCCTTAATCAGTGGAAAGATGAATATTATGTCAAAATTGCCGCTTGGGGTAATGATGATTATGGCCTCGAAGTTATATATGACAAATATAAAAATATTAAAGATGCTCGTGATAAGTATAATGCCCTTATTCCCATTTTTGATAGTATTCCTAATGGTATTAATAAGTATTGGTTTATTAATAGAGGTTGGAAGAGATTTTAATTCGGAGTTAAAAAAATGATAACAATAGTCAAACAACCAACAAAATTATATCAAGAGGAAGCAATCCAAAAGCATTTTAGATGTCGATATTGCGGCACAGAATGGATTGCTGACCCCACTGATTATGTAATAAAAAGAGCAGAAGTATGGGTTAATAATATAGAGCAATGTAATTATTTAGCCAATTGTCCTATTTGTGGTCATTACCATTGTTTTGAGTATTCTGATAAAGGAAAAACTTGGGATGATGTTACATATAGTTTTAGAAAATATAATTAAGAGAGATAAGAAATATGCTTTTCGTTCATGAATTTATGGAGTTTAATGATGGTTCTGTCCGTGATAATGGATGGTGGGAGTATAATCCTGACACTGAAATTGTATATAACCGTAATGGTGGTTGGCATCCTTATCATCATAGACCAGAAGAAGAAATAATTGAATCTACTTGGGATGAAATTCTAGCACGCACTATTCGTAATGATAGTTGCATAACTGGCTGGATTGCACCTGATGGTGAATTTTTTGGGTGCGCCCCAATGGACCATGTGCGATTAGCTCAATATTATCTAAAAACTACGGAAGAGCACTTAGAGCAAAATGGTTGGATTAAGATTACCGAAGTGCCTTATTGGGCAAAAGAAAAATATCCAAATATTAATGGGCGTTATGAATATCATTTTTTCAATCCTTATAAGCATATTACTCAAGCACAATATAAAACTCTTAAAGATAAAGGTCTTGAACTTGAAGAGTATGATTTAAAGTATAATCTTGCAATGGAATAAAAATCTCTTATTTGATTTTTTTAAAAAAATTTGGTAAAATATATATGTAATTAAGAGAGATAAGAAAAATCTCGACGGAGACATTGTGAAATGACAATAAACGGTTAGCGCGGAACACCATCGCGCCTTATCTCTCTTATTATAAATATTTCTAAGAAGTGCTATTAATTGGGGATGTAGCTCAATTGGTAGAGTAGTGGTTTCTTAAATCATTGGTTGCGGGTTCAAGTCCCTCTATCCTCACTATTAGGTCTATTCTTCATCCTAGTGCTACAATGAAGGAGCAAGATGTCAATGCAGAACATCCGTTTTGTTAAGGCTTTTTGAATGTGGAAAAGCTGAATGTGAGATTGCCACATGGGTAATCATGTCATCCAGCATAAAGTGGTGCGGGAGTTTTAGACCCCAGCTGGGCAAAGGCGTAGCGACCATCTAAGATAAAAGTCCCAATGGTGGAAGGGACAAAAAACCGGCATCTGGGCAAGCCACGCTTTAAGCGTTAAACCAAGACACCAAAAACCTTTATTTGATTTTTTAAAAAAAATTTGGTAAAATATATATGTAAGTTAAAGAACGGTAGCATAACCGTAAGCAAGGTGCTATGCTGGAATGGCAATTCCAAAGGGTTCTGTGTTAACAGAAGTAAGGCAAGTGCAAATCCACCCTAAATTTCTTTAAGAAATCTTTTAATTGATTTTTTAAAAAAAATATTATAAAATATATATGTAAGATAAAGAAATGAGTTCTTTAAAAAGAACTTGCGGCCCAAACGGTGAGAGAGGGGCTGGGTTAATGCTCCTCCAAAAAAACTTAAAGAATCTCTCAATTGAAAATTTAAAAAAAATTTGGTAAAATATAAATGTAAGGTTGAGAGATAAAAAAAAATAAAGTGTCGAGGATATGGTGGTAGATGAGTGTCAGAGAGAAGCGTTCACTGCTAAGCACTCTCGCTAAGGAACCTCGTAAAAAAATAGCTAAGTGCAAAAATAAAAACTCCAAGTGTGAAGAAATACAAAATTCTTATATGAGGTGTATACTATGGCTACTTCTAAGATTACTGAGCGCGATATCTACAATGCGATGATTGATGGCACGATTGATGCCGAGACGATGGCCGAGTTTGCTGAGAAGAAGCTGGCTCAGCTGGACAAGCGGAATGAGTCCGCGAAGAAGCGTGCTGCGAAGAAGCGCGCAGAGAGCGATGAGCTGACGGAGAAGATTTTTGAACTGCTCTCCGAAGAGGCTATGGACCGCGTAGCGGTGTTTGAGGCCCTGCAGGCCGACGGTGTAGAGACTACCCTGGGCAAGATTACTTCTCGTCTGAGCAACCTTGTAAAGGAAGGTCGCGCCAATAAGGCAAAGGGCAAGGCTCAGGGTGAAGATGGTAAGGCTCATGAGGTGACGTTCTACACTGTCGCCTGAGGTCTTCTCCTTAATTAAATAAGCTACCTCCTTTTTCTCCTAACCGAGTCTTCTCCTCCTTTCTCTCGGTTAGGAGATTTTTATTTGATTTTATTAAAAAAATATTATATAATATATATATAAGATAAAGAAATGAGGAATTATAAAAATGACTGCTATTAAGAATTTTCGTTCAACAATTATTAATTGGTTATGTAGTCATGGATTTTCTAATATTGATATTGATTTTAAAAAAGATTTTGGTTATACTATTGACCCAGACTCTAATATTCGATATATTAATATTGGCATAGAAGATTTTGAAGATACAAATAATTATTTTTCTCAATTTCTTTTTGAATATGGTTTAAAATATTTAAAAATTTCTGCTCCTGTTCTTGCGTTTTTTCATGAACTTGGTCATCATATGACTTTAAATAATTTTACAGATGAAGAAATTTGGTTATGTTCTTTTGCTAAAGGTTTTGACAATGTTGGTTCAGAGCAAGATTGGTATACAAATTATTGGCTTATTGGAGATGAATTTGCAGCTAATATTTGGGAAATTAATTATATTAATTCTCATATTGAAGATGTTCAAGAATTTTGTAATATCTTTGAAAAAGCCTGGTCAGCAATCTTTGAAGAAACCACTATGGAAGAACTGCTAAATGAGGTAATTTAATATGAATGAAGTACTAGCAATATTCGCAGCTATTGGAGTAATTTGTGTTGGTGTCTTTTTAATTTTTTGTATTGTTTGTGGAATAATGCAAATTGATAAGTGGATTGAAAAATTAAGAAAATAATAAGGAGGTAATATAATGGCACTTCGAGACCTTAAGACTTTGAATCGTGGAAAGTATCAGCACGCAATGAATAAACTGGTACGTAAATTTAATAAGGATATTCAGGAAGACTGGCTGTGGAATTCAAGGTTTGTTATGCGGCAGAAGGCTTTTTATTGCCGTCCTTATGATGACCATAGTGGAATGGAATGTGATTTCATTCTTGAACTGAAAGACACTAAGACTGGTAACGTGGAAATTAAACACGTTGACCAATACGATGCTAGCTATAGGATTTGGGAATGGGCTAATCGTTGTATCACTGAAATCTGGAAAGTATGGGATGAAAATCCTAATCCTAATGAGCAAGCTCGTTTGGAGGGTCGTCAGCCAGAATGAATTGTGGTGATATAATGCAACTTATAATTTCATTTTTAATTACACCTATTATAATAGGAACTATGATATTCATAGTAGGAGGAATATCTAACCTAATTGATAAATTAATAGATAAAAAAGATCATAAGAAAGAAATAGAAAATAATTATAAAGCATATTTTTTTATTAATGGAAATGATTATCGTATTTGGCATCCAAAAAATTCAATAGCTAATAACTTAGCTTTTCCAGAAGATAAAAATCAACGTATTGTGGATATGCCAAGACTTACATTTGAAAGATGGCTTACTTTCTATAATCTTAATCCTGAAAACTGGATTATTCAAACAACTAATGATGTTTATTATTTTCTTTATAGGGATATTCCATATTATGCAAAATTAAATGAAGATAAGAAATGGATAGTACTTCCTATATTTTGGTCCAGTCCAGAAGAAATGGGTAAATTTCGTGATTGGCTTGAAAATGTATATAAACAGGGAGATGCGCGCATCAATCAACAGCGACAAGAAAAAAATTATAAGAAACTTGTTGAGATAGTTGAAAATGATATAAAAGAAAGACAAGACAAGGTTCAGCAAGACCTTCTTAAAATGCGCGAAGAACTTCTTAATATTAAAAGAGAAGAAACAATCCCTACTGAGGAAGAAACTGAAATAGTTCTTGGTTTACCTGATGGTACTACTTATAAAGTAAATAAGCAAGATTATGAATGGTATAAAAAGCATACTCCAAATGGATATTGTTTTTATAAAGATGGAAAAATTATAAATGCAAATTCTTGTTTGGTAATAAAATAATAAAAAAAGTAAAGTATTAAAATTTAATACTTTACTTTTTATTTTTTATATGTTATAATATTTATAGGAAGTGATATTATTATGGAAAAAAATATTGATTTTACAACTCAATTATATCGAGAAATATTACATTATGCTACTGATGCAGATTATAATCTTAGTATGAAAGCTCTTGAGGAATTAGCTTATAAAGCAGGATATTCTAAAGATGAACTTGTTCAATTAATTAAAAACATTTATGAATCTTTACCTGTGGCTTTTAGTTTTCCACAAGAAAAATAATAAATTTTTAAACTAGGTAAAAAGTCTGCGCTTGCGCCGAGGACTGACACCAAGTCGAAATTCAAAGATAAAATTTGTTTTGAAATTTTTGGAGGTAGTTTTTATGAAAGGTATACTTCGTTATACAGTTATTAAAGAAAAAGAAATTGAATTTGATGATGATACTTTTTCTAATACTTCAAACATTCAATCTTTTTGGTCTAATATGGCACAAAATGAAAATGATAAAGTGATTAAGATCAAAGGCAATTGGATTAAAGACGAACAAGGAAAGAAAGTGTATAATTAATGTATAGAATGTATATTGATGATGAACGAATTCCAGTAGAGAAATATGATATTATTTGTCGTACACCTGATGAAGCAATTAAAGCATTTCGTAAAAAGTACAAAGCAGGTGGACGTCATTTCTTTCTTGAGATGGACTATGATAGCGGACTACCAAAGACATTCGATGAAGTATTAAAAACTATTGAATCATATGTTCATCTTGGGAAAATGCGCGACCTAGATATTGATGTACATATCCATAGCGGGAACGCGGTTGGCAGAGAAAATATTAGACGTATTATTCAAGCTAATGATTATATATATGAGGTATATTAAATGAATTATTTAAATTATATGTGTAATATGACAGGGTATTAGCCTTCTACTACCACTTACGAAGATTTTACAATTTCAGAAGAGTTTGGAGTTGCGGCAATAGAAACACTTTATATGCAGCTTTTTGAAAAATATAAAACTGATTATAAAAAATTGACTGAGCTTGTTATGATGTTAAATTGGAAAAGTTGGGAACATAATAGTTAGGGGAATTATGAAATATCAGAATTATATGCAGATTTATTTTATAAAGCAAGAGATTATGGATATGACCATCTTAAAGATGATGAATTATCTTATTTTTGGAGGACACTTGATTAATGATTGAAATTATTCAATATCCAACAAAAACTGATTGGCACACAATTAAGGTTAATTGTTAGTTTTGCGATTGTGCGATGGAGGCTACATTAAATGAATTTAAAAAAGCATATGATAAAGATAATAATTTGTATTATGAAATTACTTGCCCTTTTTGCGGGCGTGATATTCTTGTTTCTCCTAGCTATGGTGCTGAAATTTGGATTAACGGTCCAGCCACTCATGCTGGATATGATAAAAGAAAAGTGACAATATGATTAATACTACAATAAAAAAAGGATATAAAGTTAAGTTATTTTCTAGTTTTGATGTGACTACGGAACTAGAACAATTTTTAAATGAAAATTCTATTATGCCTTCAGACATTGTATCTATTTCAATGGGATGCGATTCTAAAGCTCCTAATAGATTACTTCCATCTGGTATTAATAATATTCTTTTAGTTTATTTAGTTACAGAAAAATCATAATAAAAAATAAGAGGATATGTTATGAACGAATTAAATGTATTTAATAATACTTGGTGCCCTTGGAAATATCCTTCTAATTGGATTCATAATGTGCGTATGTTCTTTCGCCAGTTTAAATGGGCATATCAACGTGTGACTAGAGGTTATAGCGACCCAGATTGGTATGATGCAGATGTTTATTTCTCTAGATTATTTACACAAATACTTAGAAAACTTGCTGATGAAGGAATGGGATATCCTGGAACTGAAGAATTTCCTACTTATGAATCTTGGAAAGATTATCTTTATAAAATTATTTATTATTTTAATTACTCTTTACAAGATAATCTCCCTAATGAGTATAAAGATGCTTGGTTAAAAACTTGGGAAGATAAACCTATTGAAGAACAATTTAATGGAAAACATACTCCAGAAGAAAAAGAAATTATTAATAAATTTCTTGATAAAGAAATAGATAATGATAATAAAAAAATTGAAGCACGTAAAAAGGCTTGGGCAATGCTTGACCACGTATATGAATCACTTTGGGATTAATTGAAGAATATACAAAAATTACTTTTTGGTTTGATATGGAGTATAACTAAATATGATAAATAAAGAAAAAATGAAAATCGTTATTGAAAATTATTTTAAAGATACTTGTGATATTAACACTTCCATAAAAGAAGCTTTTATTAAAGGTTTTGAAATAGGCGTAGAAAAGGGTCAATCTTTAAAATCAGAAAGACAAATTGGCCATTGGGTTTATGATATGGGAGATTGGTATATCTGTTCTATTTGTCATAAATCCAGTATCAGAAATAATTATTGTCCTAATTGTGGAGCAAAGATGGAGAATATATGAAAGAATTTAAAGGTAGAGTTTTTGCGACTTCTAATGATTTCAGAGATGATGAATATGGAAAGTTTATTTTTCGATGGGATGATAATGTAATAAAAGTCAATTGTTTTAGTGATGAATCAGAATATAGTCCTGATAAATGGGAGGAATATGGTTTATTCGCTTACCATCCTGGATATACCCGTCATCAAGAGAGCGATTGGACAGTAATTACATTAATTTAATGGGTATTATTAATTGAAAAAGACTAAAATTTTAATTTCATATAGAGATTGCGCGAACCAGATTATCCGCCACGGGAAAACTAGACTTTACCGAGTAGATTAAGCTATTCGCGCAGCTTTATAATATAAGAAAGGTAAAAAATGCAAGAAAAATTATTGCCATTAGATTATATTGAATTAAGAACTGCAATTCATAAAATTTTTAATGAATTATTAGATAGAGAGTTTGAATGTGCGCAGGCTAATGAATTTGATTATGAATATTTTGAAGCAAAAACTGATGATATTTTAAGACTAATTAAAAGACAAAATCAAAATAATTAAATAATTTTGTATATTGATTTTTTTTAAATTATATGATATAATATTTATATAAAATATAGAAGGGAATATTTTATTATGAAGAAAATTATCAATGTTTATCATGACCGCGTTAATCATGTTTTGTTTGCCGCAAAAGATTATAGAACTGCTGTGCAGACATTGTTTGGTGATAAATGGATTTCTACTAAAGAAGAAATTCAGATTGATAATGAATGGACTACACTTGAAGACTATTATTATCCTAAAGACCCAGCAGATTTAATGGCAGACGACTGGGACATTGATATGTTTAATGAATTTTGGGCTAGAGACTTTTGGATGGAAGAAGTAGATTATATTGATTAAAGGACTTTATAAACCGATTATGAATTTTATGATTGGTTTTTTGCTTTTGAAGAAAACGAGGTAAATACTTATGACTAATTTTGAATTACTTCAATATTTAAAAGATGAAGGTATCCTTTATTTTGAAGATTATTATATAGATAAGTCACAAGATTTTTATATAACAGCTTTTGATGGTGATGGTTGGAATTCTACGATTATTCATTTTAATAAGGAAGGAAATGTAATAAAATGATTGAAAGTCTTTATAAACCTTTCCAGAAGTGGGCAGAAAAAAATGCTATATGGATAATTTCTGACCTCCACTTTGGTGAGGACGAAGACCTCCGTAAAGCATATCCTAATCGCCCTACTGCGGAAGAAATGATTAAAAATATCAACCAGAAGGTTGGTAAAAATGGCACCCTTATAGTTTGCGGAGATGCTGGTTTGCCCGAATATGTAAAACAGCTTAAAGGATATAAAGTTCTTATTAAAGGCAATCATGAACCTGGTCTTGCGAACTTTGATGGGATTTTTGATGAAGTATATGAAGGTATGCTTATTATTCATCCTCGTATTATTCTTTCTCATGAACCTTTTAAAACTCCTTATATGTACAATGTCCATGGTCATGTGCATGGTGGTGCTTTTTGTGAATATGGCTCTATGAATGTATGCGCTGATGTAATTGGATATTCTCCTATTAATTTTAATGCATTTATTAAATCTGGCAAACTTAAAGAGTGCATTGATATTCATAGAGAAACTATTGATAAACAAACGGCAAATAAAAAGAAAAGAGGTCAGCGAAGATAGGCTGGCCTCTATGAAGATTATCCAGATATTGATATAATAGAAGCTATTACTTTATTTTGTTAAAAGGAAAAAATAAAATGGTAACTATTATTCAAAGACCAACTAAACTAATTACTTATTATGGTTTTAAATGTCTTAAATGTGGTTGTAAATTTACAGCAGATGAAGAAGATATTAATATAGACCCTGACATGGATAATGGTATCCTTTATACAGTTTATAGTATTCAATGTCCTTGGTGTAAATCAATGGGATATTATTTAGAAGATGAAATAACGAGACTATGTCGCACTGAGGAGATAGAATGACTAAATATATTGCTAAAAAAGAACTTGCTGATGAAGATTGGAAAACGCAACTTGCCAAAGGATATGAAAATATTCCGCAAGGAGCAGAGTGCTAGTTTATTAAATCTGTTCATAATTTCTATGGTAATTATATTTTAGTAGAATATAATAATCATACATATTATGTTAATCCTTGTGATTTAAAAAAAGTTTAATAGGAGAATTATATATGAAAAAAATCTATGTGCTTTTTAATTATGATACCAATGAAATTATCCTTGCTACGGAAGATAAAGAATTTGCACAAGAATGTATGTGTGACTGTTTTATGGCTGATGTTAATTTCCAATGGTACTGGGAACAGCAGAATCGTGGTATCGGTGATACTTATGCTGAAAGATGTGAAACTGCTAAGAGTATTTGGTATGATATGATAAACTGGTATAATAATTATATTGATATCACAGAAAGTGAGATCGTTTAATTAAGGAGTATTATTTATGATAGTTTATTCATTAGTTAATAAAGAATTTGGCGAAGTAGAATATGTTTCTATTGATAAAGAAGTAATTGAAGAAATTATGATGGATAATTTTATGCTTGATTTTCAGGGACAGTGTCAAGCAAGTGAAGATGAAGATTATATAAATGTAGAAGCTCCTAATGAAGATACATATACAATAATCAAAGATAATTGGGATATTCTTATGCGATGGTATAAAGAATATTATGATATTAGTGAAAATAGATTGATATAAAAAATCTTGAAAGGATTTTAAAATGAAACATAATAATAATGAATTTTATCGAGTAGTTCTTGATGGAGTAGAAGATCAATATTTTTTCCATAATCATGAACATGCTTGTGCCTTTCTTCTAGAGTCTTATTTTGATGATTTTGAAGTTGAAGATAAAGATGAAATTGAACAAATTAACGAAAATGTTCAAAACTACGACTCTATTGATGATTATGGATATATTGAAGTAGTATGTTTTGAAGATTAATAATGGAAACAATTTTTATTCTTACTTAGAAAGTACCTCGCGCAGAAACAACTGATACTTCAATTATTTTATCGAGCAACGATCGAACGACGGTCGAAGAATTATTGTTATCTATTTATCAAGAAGCAAAAGAAAAACATAATGATGATATTTTTTTGAGTCAATTTATTAATACATTTAATATCATCCAAGTCCCATTTATTCATAATTCTATATAAAAGATTTAAGAGACTATAATATATAGTCTCTTAATTGATTTTTTTAAAAAAATATTATATAATATTTATATAAAGTTAAGAAAGGAAAAAGTTTATTATGATTACTTATCGTCCTAAATCTTGGAGCGCACAAGCTCGTAATTTTGCAAATAATATTTATGAATCTGGTATATGGATGGTTGAACACGGGGAATGGACTGAAGCACAGCGGCGTCAGGAAATGATTAAAAGCTTTCAGCAAAGTTATCATAATAAATTGATTGTATATCGTGCAGCTAAGCGTGCTCACCGCAAAGGTTGGTAATAAAGACAATGGAATTTATTAAGAATCATATTTATCAATGGAATATCAGTGGAGTTCCACAACAAGGTAAGTGGACAGGAAACCTTGACACTTATCCTGAATTTGAGAATAATTTGATTATGCAGAATGAAATGGGGGTTTTGTGGTCGATTAGCCCTCAGCATATTATTAAAGAAGTAAAACAGGAAAGTGAGTGATATATTATGCCAGCTTTGGTTGCTAAGTCATATCAGGGTTTAGAGCAGTTGTGTGAGCCTTATAAAATTAATGGAAAAGAATATGTAAAAGTGCGCCTCAAATCAGGGCAACTTAAACAAGTTCGTAGTTATACAGAAAAAGAATATGCTAAATATAATCCAAAAGTAGAAATTATTCAGCCTGCAAAAAGTCAGCGTGAAGTTTTTGGTTTTGGTGAACAAGGTTTTATTTGGGTATTTAAAGGTGATACTTATTCTTGCCTTGATTGGTTTCGTTGGGCTCCTACGAGATATGCTCGTCCATTTGGCTGGTATCTACCCTCTGATATGGAAATGCCTGAACCTTTGCCTGTTGGAGTTACTCCAGTAAAACTGCCTTGGGAAGCTGTAAAAGCAGATGATGAGCATCTAAAATCTGAAAAAGAACTTGTAGATATTGTTGCTGATTATATTTATGATGCTGGCACTTCTGAATGGCTTGGCGAAATTGGTGATCGTATTCGTGATTTGGAAGTTGTTTGTACTCATATTGCTTGTGTAAATAATTTTTATGGGACTTCTAATATTATTACTTTTAAAGATAATAATGGTAATAATATAATGTGGGCTACTAGTTCTAATCAAAATATTGAGGAAGATAAACGATATCTTTTAAGTGGAACTATTAAAACTCTTGAAAAGTATCGTGCGCAGAAACAGACAGTTCTTAAAAATTGTCGTATTAAAGAGGTAGAAGAGTCAATCCTTTAATAGGATTGACTTTTTTTATTTTTTATAATATAATAATAATAGTTAAAGATTTAAGATAAAGGTGGTAAGTTAATGGCAACAACAAATGCAACAATAACAGCAACTTCTAATAGCTCTTGTTGTACAGATACCATACAAGCATCATTAAATAATTGTACTTATAGTGATAATACCTCAATTACAGGTAATTTATTATATGTAGATTCTATTCCTAGTAATATTAATTGGGGAACTTCTATACCTTCTGTAGGTGATGTTTATTGGAATCAAACTGATAATACAATGTATATTTATAATAATACAGAAAAAGATAAAGAAAAGGATAATAAAATAATGAATAACAATTTTAACTTTGGTACTTATGATGCAAACAATATTCGTATGTCGCTTTATGGGACTGCAGTAAAAAGCAATGATAACAAATGGGTAGCTTATGATAAAAAAAGCAAGAAACTTATTGATGTTGATGTATTCAATTTCAATATTGATTCTTCAAAAATCTTTTACAAGATTCCAAAAGCAATTGATGAAGTAGTAGAAGGTGATACTATCCTGCATAATGGTAAAGTAGTATTCGTCGAATCAGTGCGCGAGGACAGTAAGTTTGACGTAATTGACCCCAGTGAGGGCACATTTATTACTATTCTTCCACTTGTTTCGCCTTTTGGCTATAGTTATCTTACTGTTATTATGTCACTTCTTGATTGTATGCCTGAAGCTAGTGAAGATAGTCCATTTGGTGGCCTGCTTCCTATTTTACTTTCTGGAAGTAATAATAGCGCTGGTATGATGATGGCCATTATGCGTAATAAGAATTTTGATAAGCTTGACCCAATGCTTCTTATGCTTGCTTTTGGTAATCAAAATAATCTAGGTTTATATTATATGATGACTATGATGACAAAACAAAATAGTCAAAAAGAAAAAGCTAAAACAATTAGAGAAGCACTAAAGGAAAAAGAAGAAGAATAATAAATAATTAATAATCGACCGACGATCGTTTGTCGGTCGATTATTTTTATTGATTTTATATAAAAAATATGATATAATATTTATAGAATTAATAAAAAGAGGTATTTTTATGAATAATTTTTTTACAGTATTTTTGGAAGATGGAACTAATTATCATTTTAGAAATGAACTTAATGCTTATAAATTTCTTTGGGAAACTTATTTGCGCAATTGCCCAAATGAATCTGAAGATATGAAAGCTGAGGCTAAAGAACAGCTTGATGAGCACGGTCTTATTGATGGAATTGGTGCATATTATGAAAGTGATTTTGAGGATTAATAAATAAAAATTATGGAAACAAAAAAGCTTCTTAAATTGAATGAGCAAAAAACAGCTTATGATATTTTAAATGTAATTAAAGCTTATGCATATTCTAAAGAAAATGAATTTATTCAATTTCGTGTAAATAATGGTAGTAAAGGCGTTATTGATGCTATTATAAAATATATTGAAACTACCTATTTAACTGATTAGGCAAAGGAGTAAATATGAACGAAGTCAGAATTAATTTAAATGAATTCGTAAAAGTTAAGTTGACTGACTTAGGCAAGGATATTTATTATCACCAATTCGACGAAATAAACCAACGATGGGGAAGAATTGTTTGCAAACCATCATTTCCAAAAGAAGACTCAGATGGATATACGAAGTTTCAACTGTGGGAGTTCATAGAAATCTACGGCGAACACATTGGAATGACAAAGCCGAATGTAATTGAACCACTTGACATCATATATGAATTGCAGGGAGAGGAGAGCAAATAATGAAAAAAATAATTGGATTCATTCTTATGGTTTTCGTCCTCGCTCTTTTGATTGGAGCCACTTGTTATGTGTGTGGTTGGAAGATAGGAATAACATTATGGGGAATAGGTTTTGTTTTGGCGTTGATGATTGTAATCGCCATATATCTAATTGAAGAGGGCGAATGATGGCAGCGTTTTTCTCACAAAATGGATTTGCTTGTGCTTGTAACAAAAATGAGTGCGATGATTGCAATAAAAAATATACAGTTTCAACTAACGCCGACCGTATCCGTAGTATGTCAGATGAAGAGTTAGCTAAATGGATATGTGATATTTTAGATGATAATTGTTTCAAAGAATGGCTTAATTGGTTAAGGCAGGAGGAATAAAACGAAACTCTATACTATTGAATTTGGCATAAAATTTTATTAATAAAATTACTTATTTGATTTTTTTTAAAAAATTTGGTATAATATTTATAGAATTAATAAAAAGGAGTAAAAATTATTATGCCTGGTCGCAATTCTTCTAGCCCTTATACAACACAGATGACAAATGATATTACTATGCGCATTCTGGCTGTTCTTATTGAAAATCCACAGCCTATGACAATTAGTGAAATTTGTAATGCAGATTTGCTATTGCGTAATATTACATCACAGAAAATGACTCGTTCTTTGACAAGACTTTGTGATGCTGGATTGATTCTTAAATCCAAGAGCAAGAGCAAAGGTAGAATGGTATATATGGATGCTGACGCCTTTGCTAAACAGGGATTTGATTTGGATAAAGTGGTTTGTTAGTAATATAATAAAATAATCTTAAGGAGTTAGCTATGACAGTATATGAAAAGATTGATAAGGTATTGCGCGAACACGAGAATTATAAATATGCTACAAGGAGCCTTGATAGTCTAAGTGGATACATTGACTGGGCATGGAAATTCCGTAAGATTACGCCTGAGCAAAAAGATGAAGTATGTGATAGAATTTGCGCGCTTTATGATAAAGAACTTACTTTAATGAAAAGGGGTTGATACTTATGAGAAAGATTATTCTACCTAAACTGCATATTTCCCTTGAGAGATGGAGATATAATAGAGAATACGATGTTTATGTATCTACTCTTGGCAGATTGAAAGATAAAGAAGGAAAAATTTGTTCAGTATGCAAGCACGAAGGATATTTGCAGTATCGCGGAAAGCCTGTACATCGTATTGTTGCAAAAACTTGGATTCCTACTCCAGGAAGTGCTTTTTTGACAGTCGATCATTTAAACCATAATACATTTGATAATAGAGTTTGTAATCTAGAAGTAGTAACAAAAGAAGAAAATGCAATGCGGGATAAAGCTGATTGTGCCGCAAACAAACCTACCCCCGAGTCTAAAAACGAAAAACCTATTGGTTATGTTTTGCTGAATGGCGCAGAAGTAAAGCTATCTACTGCTAGAACGATTATGTATAATGATAAAGCTATTGGTAGCGCACGTCCACAGATTGATAAACTTTTTAATCAAATTGAGAATGGGGCAACAGAAGGCAAATATGGAAATTATGTTCTGAAAAGAGTTGCTTAATTATGGATAAAATAACTGATAGACAAAAAGAATATATTCAAGAATTACAGGAAATGAGTATATATTCATTACCACAATTTAAAGGAACTACTAAGCAAGAAGCAGATAGGTATATCAGGCAATATGAAAAACTTGCTTATGAAAATGCATGGGCTATCACGAAAGGATATTAATATGGAAAATCCAACAAAAGAAGGAAATTATACTACTATTTTTGCCGATGGTAGTGTTATATATGAAAATCCTTGGCTTATATTGCCAAATGGAAAAGGCAAATGGTATTGGAATGAAGAGTGTCGTGGTGGTGTCGTAGCATGGAATGAAATTCCAGAAGGTGGATATAAATTTCACAGATGGTATAAACTGCCCGAGGAAGAACTAGAAGAATTACTTGAAGCATGGCATCTTGTTAATGCGCTTGATAAAGCTGGCGCATATGATTATGAAATATATAATCAAGCAATGCGCGATTATCTTGATAGTATGGATTGTGAAACATTTCAAGAAGTTATTAGAAATGATTTAGCTACTTATTATGCAGGCTATGAAGTAAAATGATGCGCTCATTCGTGCTTAACTACCTCCCTAAAGCTAGATAAAAAGTGGCAAATAAGCACGAATAAGCGCAGGATATAAATATAAAGAATAATTAATAAAGGTGAATTATGGAGTTTTATAAAAAGTTAATATGGTATGCTGAAAAAATATATGATATTACTGTAAAACTTTCATTTTCAAAAGATAATTCTATTATGTTTATTCATACTCCGTTTGATGATTTTAAAATTTATCTTAAAGATAAAGAACGGTTTAACAATTATACTGTGTCACATAAGAATAAAAAAGAGAATTGTAGTAATTGGCATACACAATTTAGATGTCGTGATTTAGATTATGGTATTTATATGTGCTTAGTTCATGGATTTAATAAATGTCATAATATTTGGTCTTATGATCTTGATTATACTAGATTTAGAATTGATACTGTAAAAGCATATAATTATGAATTTGGAGTAAATTATGGAAATTAAAAAACAATTAAAATATTTTGATGCAGAAATAAAATTTATTCCTACAATTACAGATGGTTCAAATCCTTGTCTTTTTGAATTTATAGATTTTTGTTATCAAGCCGGATTAGAAGCAGGGTTTAGTAAAAAGCAACTTGATACTTATTTTACAGAAAAAATTAGTAAATATTATACTTAATAAAAAAGAAGGAGTGATATAATTATGATTTTGGATAAATCTGATCCAAATTTTGAATTTTCTGATGATTATTTTCAATATAAATTAGACACTAAGAGTTTTGATAAAGAAGACTTTTGGGAATTTATAGATGCTTTTAAATATAAAACTGAATATGAAGAAAAACGACGTTGGAGTCGTCGGGCGATAACGTATTGTAAGTTTCGTGATAAATTTTATGCTTGTGAGTGGGACCAAGGACTCACAGAATGCCAAGAAGATGAATGGTATGGAGATCAACCTTATGAAGTAATTCCTGGCGAAAAAACAGTTGTTGTAAGAACTTGGGAAAAAGTATAAGATATAGAAAATTTAATTATTATGAAAACAACAATTAATAATAATGTTTATCTTTTAAGTTGCGAATGTCCAACGTGTGGACATATACTTTCTCGTGAATGTAAAGCAGAAGAATTTTTCTGTCCATATTGTGGCGAAAAGTTATATGCAAAAGCATTTACATACAAAGAAATTAAAGATGCGATTTTTTTTCTAACACGAAATAGGATACCTATGAAAAAAATTAATTGAAAATATAAAAATAATTTGTTATAATATATATAGAAAATAAAAAAAAAGGAAAATAATATATGAACGATAATAATCAGAAAGATTTAGTTCTTTCTTCAAATGAATATGCCTATGTGCTAGATAGCACTAAAGGATTTATTTCTTGTTTGGTCGGTCCAACCAAAATGTCTCTTTCACAGAGTGATAGTCTCGTAGGATTTAATGCTACGACAAAACGTTTTGAGCCTTGCTCTTACGACCGTGCTATTAATCTTCTTACTATTGCTCCTGAGAACTGGTATTGTATTTTGAAGAACCCCGCAAAAGATAATAAACATCCTACCGCAGGCACTTCTAATGTTCTCCCCGAGAATATGGAGATTGGTAAGAAAATTAATATTACTGGGCCTGTAAGTTTTGCTTTATATCCTGGTCAGATGGCAAAAGTTATTAGAGGCCATGCACTTCGTACTAACCAGTATCTTCTTGCGCGAGTTTATGAGGCTGATGCTGCAAGTGCATCTACCGGTGAAGTACGCGATCCAGAAGGTAAGATTATTGAAGATAAGCATACATATGTAAATGGTCAGATTTTGGTTATTAAGGGCACCGAAGTTTCTTTCTATATTCCTCCTACTGGTATTGAAGTTATTGCTATTAACAATAACGATAGTAATGGATATATTCGTGATGCAGTTACTCTTGAGCGTCTTGAATATTGTATCTTGAAGGATGAGGACGGTAATAAGAGATATGTCCATGGTCCTGATGTTGTATTTCCTAAGCCTACTGAAACTTTTGTAACTAGCCCCAAGGGTGGTTTTGTATTTCGTGCGGTTGAGTTGTCTCCTATTTCCGGCATTTATGTTAAGGTAATTGCTGAATATACTGATGATGATAAGAAAACTGTTCATCCTGTTGGCGAAGAGATGTTTATTACAGGTAAAAACCAGATGATTTATTATCCTCGCCCTGAACATGCTATTATCACTTATGATAATAAAATGATGCATCATGCTATTGCAATCCCCGAGGGTGAAGGTCGTTATATTATGAACCGTCTTACTGGTGAGATTAAGACTGTTAAGGGCCCTCTGATGTATTTACCTGACCCACGGTATGAAGTTGTTGTAAAACGCAAGCTTACTCCTCATCAGTGTGAATTGATGTACCCTGGTAATAATGAAGCTCTTGCGTATAATGCTTCTCTTAATGAAAGTAGTCTTGAAAAGTCTCTTAAAACTATGTCTATTGATGAATTTACTGCTTATAGTACTTCTAATAGTTTTGGTGACACACTCGCTAATCTTGAAGCAAAGGCTAATATTTCTCGTGGTACTTCTTATACTAAGCCTCGTACTATTACTCTTGACACCAAGTATGAAGGTGTTGTAACGGTTGATGTGTGGACTGGTTATGCTGTGAATGTAATTTCTAAAAATGGTACTCGTCAAGTTGTTTGCGGTCCACAGACTGTAATGCTTGATTATGACCAGACTCTTGAAGAACTTAATCTTTCTACTGGTAGACCTAAAAATACTGATAAGCTTATCCATACTGCATTTTTGCGTCATGAGAATAATAAAGTTTCTGATATGATTTCAGTTGAAACCAAGGATTTTGTCCGTTGCAATATTAAAGTTTCTTATTTGGTTGATTTTGATAAGACTTACCAGGATAAGTGGTTTAATATTGATAATTATGTTAAATTTATGTGTGATCGTGAGCGTTCTCTCTTGAAGCGTGCCGCAAAGAATTATACTATTGAAGAATTCTATCAGAATTATGTTGATATTGTCCGTGATATTGCTATTGCACGTGATAAAAGCACTATTAAGGATACTGATAAGGCTGAACATAAGGGACGTTTCTTCCCCGAAAATGGTATGTTTGTACATGATTGCGAAGTCCTCGCAATTGATGTTGAGAACGACATTTATGAAATGTTGACCAATCATCAGCGTGATATGGTTCAGCAGGCTCTTGAACTCTCTACGGCTGATAAACGTGTTCAGGTAGCTGAGCAGTTAGCTCTTGCTGAAGAAAAAGAAAATAAAGTAAAAACTCAGGAAATGATTCATAAGATGGAATTAGAACGTGAAGAGGAACTCCATCGTCTTAAAATTCAGACTGAGATTAATAGACTTAAAGAGGCTGAGGCAACTGCCGCAAAGCAGGCTATGAAAGACCTCCAGGTTCTTACTGATGCAATTGCTGACGCAGACCGCGCCCGCAGACAGAAGGATATCCAGCAGGACATTGAAAAACAAACTGCGCTTGCGAAAATTGAAGAAGCTAAGCAGAAGGCCTATGCTGAAACTGTTGCTTCTATTATGAATTCTATCGGTCCTGACCTTGTCTCTGCTTTAACTAGTAATGCCAATGTAGATATGCTTAATGGTCTTGTTCATGCTATCGCGCCTTATTCTATTGCTGAAGGTAATGAGAGCATTGCTGATGTTGCTAATAAGATGCTTCGTGGTCTTCCTCTTGAAGAGGTCGTTAAAAATCTTAATAACAAGAAGTAGGGTTAATATAAATAAGACGAAGGGTGATTTTATCATCCTTCGTTTTTCTTTCTATTGATTTTTTATAAAAAATATTATATAATATATATAGAAAATAAAGAGGAGTGATATAATATGATTAATCCAAAAACTCAACAGCGTGAATTAGCATATGTAACTATTGTAGATGGTATTGAACCAATTGTTGGTTCAGATAATTGTGAATGTGCTGTTGTTGGTGGTTGGCATATTATGGTAAGAAAGGGTCAGTTTAATGTAGGAGACCCTGGTATTTATTTTGAAATTGATAGTAAAGTTCCTGCAGATAATCCTGCTTTCGCTTTTCTTGCCAAACGTAATTATAAAATTAAAACTCAAAAATATACTTTTGGTGGAAAAGGAAATTTTATCTCTCAGGGTCTCCTTATGCACGCCGAAGATTTTGGTTGGAAAGCTATTTGTGGAAAAGGTCCTTATGTAACCACTTCTGCCCCTTGTATTATGGATGATAATAATATTTGTCATTTTATTAATGATGAATCTCGTTTTCTTACTCAAAAGCTTGGTGTAACTTATGCTGACGCAGAGGATAACCAGCGCAAGGCTCCTTCTATGGACAAATATAAGAAGATGGCGCAGCGTTATCCCGAGGTTTTTCGTAAGCCTTTTGTACGTTGGCTTATGAAGCATCAGTGGGGCAAAGACATTATGTTCTTCCTCTTCGGTAAGAAGAAGGATAAGAAGAATGGCTGGCCTGAGTGGGTGTCAAAAACTGATGAAGAAAGAATTGAAAACTGTACTTTCTACCTTAAAGATAAGGAGAAGCAGTGGATTGCTACCGAGAAAATCGACGGGACTAGTACATCTTTTACTATGAAGCGAGGTAAATGCGGCAAAAAGGAAATGTATGTGTGCTCTCGTAATGTTTGCTTTGATACTATTGAAAAGCCTTGCTATTACGAAACCAATGTATACTGGGAGATGGCGCAGAAGTACGATGTATTCAATGTCCTTTCTCATATCATTGATGAACTCGGTTGCGACTGGGTGACTATTCAGGGTGAGACCTATGGTGAGGGCATTCAGCGCAATACCTATGACCTTGACCACCACGATTTCCGCGCATTTAACCTTATCACTTCTGATAAGGGTCGTTGGAACACTATTGATATGGAAGAGTACCTTACTCCTCTTGGCATTTTTTCAGTTCCTATTCTCAATGAGGGTATGGTACTTCCTGACACCGTTGAAGAGCTTCGTGAGTTTGTAAATAGTGAGCCTTCTGTAATCAATAAAAAGATAAAGGAAGGTATCGTATTCCGTACCAAGGATGGCGTTCAGTCCTTTAAGTGCGTATCGCCAGAATATCTTTTAAAATTTCATTCTTAAATATTTTTCCAGGGTAAATTCTTAAAATGTTCTTATTTAAAAAATTATATAATATAGAAAATATAGAACATTCTAAGAATTTACCGGAGGAAAAATTATGAAAAGTAAAATTTAGCCAGGTATGAGATTTGGCTCATTAATAATAAAAGAACGAGATTATAGTAAAAAAACTAAAAATGCTTATTGGATTTGTCAATGCGATTGTGGTAATATTGTTAGTAAAGCCGCTTAGGGGTTAAATAATGGAGAAACGGTTTGCTGTGATAGATACAAATGTCCTAATCGTAAAAAATTAGGAACTGATTTAACAAATTAGAAATTTGGAAGATTAACAGCATTATACCCAACAGAAAAAAGAATAAATAATAGTATAGTATGGTTTTGTAAATGCGACTGCGGCAATACGAAAGAAGTTCCTGCTGTTCTATTAACAACTGGTGGTACTCAATCTTGTGGCTGTTTAAAACAAGAAAAAGATAAATAGCCAAAAGGTAACATAAAAGATGAAGTAGGTAATAAATATGGTCATTTAACAGTAATAGCACGCGCAGGCAGTAATAATAATGGCTAGGCCTTATGGGAATGTCAATGTGATTGCGGTAATCCAAATACTATAATAGTATTAGGAAATAATTTACGGCGAGGACATACTTTATCTTGTGGTTGTGATAAACGGTCACATGGAGAAATAAAATTGAGTCAAATATTAGATGAAAATAATATTTCTTATATTCAAGAATATAAAGCATTTAAATTTTCGTCTGGGATGTGGGCAAGATTTGATTTTTATGTAAATAACCAATATATTATTGAATATGATGGAGAGACTCATTATCAGCATAATAGTCATGGGTGGTATAATGAAGAACATTTACGAAAAACACAAGAACGAGATATTATAAAAAATCAATGGTGTAAAGATAATAATATTCCACTTATTCGTATTCCTTATACACACTTAAATGATTTAAAAATAGAAGATTTACTTTTAGAAACTAGTGAATATATTGTAAAATAAAAAAATGCGCTTACCAAAAAAAATAACAAATAAATACTAAAAAATTGGTAAGCGCAAAATATAAAAAATATAATAAGGAGAAAAAAATAAAAATGAGTTTTTTTGTTAAGCCAGCAAAGGATAACTATGATTACCCTAAGGTTCGAATTGGTCGAATTGTAGCTTGTGTAATAGCAATTATTTTTCTAATCATTCTAATTACCTCTTGCTTTACTTCCGTCCCAGCTGGTTTTACAGGTGTGCCAGTTACCTTTGGTAAGGTTGCTGATTATACTATGGATAGTGGTTTCCATTTTAAAGCTCCTTGGACTAATGTGGTCAAAATGGATAACCGCATCCAGAAGCACACTATTAGTATGAGCGCGTTCTCAAAAGACATTCAGGAAACAGCGGTCACTTATACAATTAACTATCAGATTAGTAAGAATGATGCTATGACAATTTATCGTACTATCGGTAAAGAGTATTTTGATACTGTCATTGCGCCGAATATCAGTGAAGCTGTAAAGACCGCAACAGCGCATTATACCGCAGAAGGGCTTATTAATAATCGTGATAAATTGGCAACTGAAATTGAGGAGATTCTTAAAACTCTTCTTGAACAGTATAATATTTTTGTTGTTGGTACTGCAATTGAAGACCTTGATTTTACTGACGCTTTCACTAATGCTGTTGAAGCAAAGCAGGTTGCTGCGCAGAATAAATTGAAAGCTACAACTGAACAGGAACAGCTTGTTATGGAAGAAGAGGCTAAGGCAAAACGTGCTGTTATTACAGCAAACGCTGAAGCAGAACAGGCAATTATTGCTGCTAATGCCGACCTTGAAGTTGTAAAAATCCAGGCTGATGCTGCTCTATATGCTGGCGAAAGAGAAGCCAATATGAACCAGCGTATCGCAGAAGCTCTTAGTCCTGAGCTTATTAATTACTACTGGATTAAACAGTGGAATGGCGAACTTCCTGGCACTATGCTTGGTGAAAATGCTAATATTATGTTGACTCTTGATAATGAAGAAAAATAATAAAAAGGGAAACTCTTAATTGAGTTTCCCTTTTTTTATTTTATATAATATTGATTTTATATAAGAGAAAATTACTAAAAACATAAATATTACTTTATTTAAAAATTATTTTTATATAAAAAATAATTCTTGTTAATTTAATCAATATTAATTAAATTATATTATTTAAACTTTTAAAATATTAGTAAAAAAAATTTTTAAATAAAGGAGTTAAAATATAATGGCTATATCTAAAGATTCATCTGTCTTACTTTCTGATTTAAATTATTATTATACATCATTTAATACTTTTATAAATAATTATGCAGATGGAGTGATAAATACTTTAGTAGTTCCTACTGACCATCAATATGTATAGCCATCTGATATTACAAACTTAAATAATAAAATTAATGAATTTAAATCTGATTCTTACCTTGGCACTGAATCTAGCTTATGGGTGGAGAGCCCCCCCCCTACTGTAGGAGAACTTCTAGAAGCTCCTAAGTGGGACAACATAACCACCACTATTGGTAATATGGGACTAGTGCAATGTAGAAATAATGCAAGCAATACTTACGGAACAGTAGCTTGTAACCCTTAGAGTTGTAGCGCGCAAGGAACTTGCAGTAAAACGTGCAGTAATGGCAATAATAGCAAAACTTGCAGTAATGGTAGCCATGGGAATACCTGTAGTAATGGCAAACATAGTAATGGAACTTATAGATATGTTTGTACTTATACTTGTCAGATAGCAACTCATAATGTTGCTGGGACACCTAAGTATGATGATAACGGTAATATGGCGTTTCTTGTAATGGACGGCTGGGGGGAATGTTCTAGAGTTACTGGGTGTTCTGTTTGTATATAGGGAAGCGGGAAGGGAATATACTTTTGTAATGTAACTTGTGGCAATGGCGCTCGTAGTGTTTCCTGCTCTAATGGTACTCGTTCTGTTTCCTGTTCTAATGGTACTCGCTCAGTATCTTGCAACTATTCATCAAATTCTAATTCCTCTTGTAATAATGGTACTAAAACCTGTACCGCACAAGGAACTACAATAGATATAAGAAATGCACAAGCAACAATAACAAAATAACATAAAAAAGAAGTAATATTTTTATTACTTCTTTTTTTTTTTTTTTTATATTGATTTTATATAAAAAATATGATATAATATTTATATATAAAATATAAAAGGATTTTTTATATGAATAATTTTGAATCGACTGTTTTGTGCCTTGCTTGGACATTAACTTGTTATCTGTCTTGGTATATTGGATATTTAACTGCTAAGATAGAAGACAAAAATAATAAATAAAATTAAAAAGGAAAATAAATAATGGGTATCTATATTGAAAACATAGAAATGCCAAAAGGGCATAACCATCTTACTATTGATATTTGGTCTAATGGAACTACAAGTTATGGAGTTTTTAATAGAGAAGGAAATCTTTGTACTTTTAAAGGGACAAAAGCAATTTCAGTCCCTTCGCATGGAGATTTAATAGATAGAGAACAAACAATTGACGCGCTTTGGAGAGCTTTATATAGTTATGAAGATAAAACAGAAAAACAATTTATTGATGACCCTAATTTAGATGTATCTGACTGGATATTACATCGTATTTTTGTTCAAAATATGAATGATACTGATAGACAAATAGTATCATTATTACCAGCTATTATTCCAGCAGAACAGTTTGAGGAGAAGACATGATGGGACTATGGTATAAACTGCAAGAATGGTTCAAGAAATTCCACAAAAAAGATTTGCGAAAAGTATGCAATGAGAAATATGGAGATGATTTCGTCAAAATGTATGACATGGTAAATAGTGGTATCCCTATCGGCAATATAGAAGAGACAATGACTTTTCTCGCTATGGTGGAGGCGGCGAAGGAAGAAATATGAGCATATTAATAAATATGGAGATGCCAACAAGCTGTTATGATTGCCCGTTGAGACGGAGAGATGGTATGAATATTGTCTGCCCAGTAGCACACGAAAGGTTTTCTGTTGCGGATGTCAATATCCTTTATTATCGCCTTGATAATTGCCCTCTTGTTCCCATCCAACCGCATGGGGATTTGATTGAAGGCAAGACGTTTTTGAAAGCGGTGTATGAGACTGATGATTTCAGCTTGGATGAATTTGAACATTTGACTATGCTTGTAGCAGCAACTCCAATCATTATCCCGGCTGATGAATCAAAGGAGAAACTATGAGTGTCTTAATTAAAAATATGGCCATGCCGGTAAGCTGTTTTGGGTGTCCTTTTTTCATACAAGAGAATTATTGGAACAAAGATAATGAAACAGATATTTTGTCAAAGTGTAAACGAACAGGTGAGTTTACATGGGAAAGTGTGAACGGCTATCTGCCGAACTGCCCTCTTGTTCCCATCCAACCACATGGGGATTTGATAGACCGTGATGTGCTAACAATAAATACAGCTGTGCCACTTGATGGAAAGCCTTATCGGTATGTTCACATTGACAATATCGAAAATGCTCCTGTTATCATCTCGGCAGACGAATCAGATATGGACAGCTTTATCCATATCTTTGAAGAAGATGACGAAGAGGATGAAATGGACAGTTTTATTCATATTTTTAAAGATTAATGGACGGAAGAAAATGTAATATGAGTATATATATCAAAGGCATGAAAATGCCGAAAAACTGTAATGAGTGTCCAACTTGCAGAGATGGCACAACACTTGATGGGGACTATTGGTTGATGTGCGGATATAATGGTAAACCACTTGAAAGCGAAATTGCTGCGGGGAAGCCTGATTGGTGTCCTCTCATCTCAATTCCACCGCATGGGAGATGTATTGATGCGGATGCGCTTGCGGATATTTTCCATGGTTTCATAGCAATATATGACAGTTGCCCATTCAGCCTCCTAGACCTAGTACGACGTAATGAGCTTCAATCTGCACTTACAGAAGTAATAAATGCTACTACTGTCATCCCAGCAAGCAAAGAGAGTGAGTGATGAATAAATATATTGAATTATCACAAGCGCTTAAAGTGTTTAATAATTGTCGCAAATACAGTAATGATAAAAAAAGAATAATAGAAGTATGCGAAAGGGAAATGATTTATGGAAAATACCTCAACAGCTGAATCTGTCTTTGATAGGCTTGTAAAGGTTCTTAATACGAATTGCGGTTATGTCGATGAAGAACCAGCAGAAAAGGTAGCAAGACGAATAATGAGAGCTGGACTTTTAAGAGAAGAAAAACCGCAAAAGTGGGAGTTTCTTTTCAATGCGCTTGATGGAACTCCACGTTACGGGTGTCCTGTTTGTAAGGAACTTGAATGGCGCAAAACAAACTTCTGCCCTAATTGTGGAGCAAGGATGGAGAAAAGCTGATGAGCATTTACATTAAAAACTATGAGCTTCTTAAAAAGCGGTAATCAAAACAAAGAAAGGAGGATAAATAATGGCTCATTGGAAAAAGCATCCTGTGTATCATGGCGATGACACGAGTGGTTTTATTGATCCAAATTGGTGTTGCTCCAACTGCGGTGGACAAGCCCCGATAGACCCTTACTGGGGTATCTAGGATCTTGTTGATACTTGCCCACATTGCGGTGAAAAAATGAAATATGAGGAGGACGAATGATGACTAAGTACATTGAATGCGAGAAAGTAATAGAAGCCTTTGACGACCCAACTGTAGAAAGACATTATGGTGATGTTTGCCCGGAGAGTGTTATTCGTGTCATCGAGCAAATCCCCGCAGCTGATGTACTACCTCGTGATGAAGCTATCAAAATGGGAGCTGAACTTGCTGCAATGCATGGTTCTGATGCCACTTCACAACAGCTTGAAGAAGCGTATCTCGAAGGCGTTGAGTACGGTATGACCCGGCGCGATGTACGACCTGTTGTGCAAGGGCGATGGGTTGAGTTTAAGGCAGACATGCCTCTCAGAAGAAATGAATGTTCGGAGTGTGGATACATTACAAATCCCTGGTTAGCTCATGTGTATAATTTCTGTCCTAACTGCGGCGCGGATATGCGAGAGTCATTGAAAGAGGAAAAATAAAATATGATTTTTGAAAAAATATGTTTTTTCATTGTTATCCTTGCTATAGCTATAATTATTTATATAATTGGTTTTCTTACTGGAACTGCATATGAAGAAAATGAAATAAAAAAGAAAATAAATTCTGATGATTTTGTTATTCATCATATGCCAAAAACACCAGTTCAACTTTCTGCTTCTTTACATATACCAAATGGGGACGATATTTATGAAGATATAAATAAAAGTATTCTTATAGGAAAACTTGCTAAAGAGCTTCCACGCTTTTGGAGATTAGAAAAAGAATATAGTGACCATTTACAATATACAGCTTACATAACAATAATTCCAGAAGATAAGGAGAATTAATAACTTTGAGAAATCGTGAAGAAAGACGTAAATATGAGCGTGCTATAAAGAAAGATAAACGTGCGTCTAAATGCCCGCTATGCGGTAGACCTGCCTTATTCTTTACTCAAGGTCGTATTAAACCAGGAGCAGAAGAAAAAGAAAAACTTGAAAAGGAAGATATTGATGTAGTTCTTGTTTGCGAGAACTGCGGCAAAGTTGTGTACGATGAACCTGAAATTGGCAAGCTTCTTCAACCTGGTGTGTATCTACCACTTAAACTAGATATTTTTGAATATGCTTTGCGGCATCCTGATGAAGTTGATAAGGCACTTGCTGAACCAGAAATTATTGATGCTGATTTTACAGAAGTAGAATAATTAATAATCGACCGACGATCGATTGACGATTATCGGTTGATTTTTTATTTTTTTTATGTTATAATATATTTTGTAAAAAATAAATAATGTTTTTAAGGAGATATTATGAAGAAATTTATTTCTATTATCCTTGCGCTTATTATGGTCTTTGCGCTTTGCGCGTGTGGTGATACTGTTGCACCAGCGCCTGTTCCCACTGAAGATGCTGGCGTGCATGGTATGAAAGTTGGTTTCATTTATCTGCACGACAATGCTAGCACATATGATAAGAATTTTCTAGAAGCTGCTGAGACCGCTTGCAACAATATGGGTGTAACTTGTATTAACAAGACAAATATCCCCGAAGGTGGCGAGTGCTATGACGCTGCTGCTGAATTGGTTGATATGGGTTGTAGTATTGTTTTTGCTGATAGTTTCGGGCACGAAAGTTATATGCTGCAGGCAGCTAAAGATTTTCCTGATGTTCAGTTTTGCCATGCTACTGGTACTATGGCACATACTGAAAAACTTCCTAATTTCCATAATGCTTTCGCATCTATCTATGAAGGACGTTATCTTGCAGGCGTTGCAGCTGGTATGAAGCTTAATGAGATGCTTGATAATGGTACTATTCAGCCTGATGAAGTTGTTATTGGTTATATTGGAGCATATCCTTATGCTGAAGTTATTTCTGGTTATACTTCTTTTTTCCTTGGTGCGCGGTCCGTCTGCCCGTCCGCAACTATGAAAGTCCAGTATACAAACTCTTGGTATGATGAATCGCTTGAAAAAGAAGCTGCTAATAATCTAATTGGGCAGGGCTGCGTTCTTATTTCACAGCACGCAGATTCTATGGGAGCACCTACGGCTTGTGAACTTGCTGGAGTTCCTAATGTTTCTTATAATGGTAGCACTGTCGAAGCATGCCCAAACACATTTATCGTTTCTTCTAAGATTAACTGGGTGCCTTACTTTGAATATATAATTCAGTGTGTGGTTAATGGTAATCCTATTGATACTGATTGGACGGGTACAATGGCAACTGGTTCTGTAATGCTTACTGATGTAAATACTAAGGTTGCGGCTGTTGGTACTGTTGAAAAGCTTGCTGAAGTTGCTGACCAGCTAATGCATGAAGAAATCCACGTATTTGATACTACTAAGTTTACTATTAATGGAGCGTTTCTTGATGAATATATGGCAGACGTAGATTCTGATACAGATTTTACACCTGATACTAATGTAATTAGTGATGGAGTATTCTGGGAAAGTTTTTATAGGTCTGCGCCTTATTTCGATATAATTATTGATGGTATTACTGTCATTGGATAAAATTTAATATACAACTGTTAATGAGGGAGGTATTTACTTCCCTCATTAATCTTTTTATTGATTTTATAAAAAAAATATGATATAATATTTATAGAAATTGAGAAATTGAGGTATTTTTTTAAATGACTCCTTTTGAAAAGCTTTCTGAGAAAGATAAAGATTTAATTGATGATTATATCACTGCATTTGCGTCAAAAGGCGATGATAGTATTATTCGTTATAATCGTTCAGACCTTAGTACTATTCTTAGCGAATGGAATACTGAAAAGCGGACTCTTTTTAAACTTCTTGGTGAAGAACTGATTCAGCGTCGTCTTTTCGTATATAAGCAGAATCCAGAAGGTTTGATTAAGAATTTTGAGTGTCACCATGAAGATTCTCAGTATAAGAATTTTATCCAGTGGTGGTCTTGGCAAGTAAAGCATAAAGATAGTGCGAAATTTGAAATTGAGATGCCTGGGCGCACTCTTACTTTTTCAAAATATTTTTATATTGAAGAAGCTTTTTCTGATAAATCTCTTGCAGAAAATTCGTATCCTGGTACAGATTATAAAGTAATATTTGATGACAAGTCTTCTTTCAAGGTTTCTTCTGGTATGAAGCCTATGAAAATTCTCCATAAGTTTATTGAAAAGTTTGGAACTCCAGAAGATGAAAAGATGTTTGAGGAGTTTCGCATTTGGCATTCTCAGCTTCTTAATCAAAAGACTGTTGATGGAGAATTGTGCCTTTCTATCCATCCGCTTGATTATATGACGATGAGTAGCAATAATAATGGGTGGACTAGCTGTATGCGCTGGTCTGATAAATATGGCAATATTGAACATGGTGATTATTGCGCTGGTACTCTAGAGTGTATGAACTCACCTTATATTGTTATTGCCTATCTACATAATCCTAAGCATACTTATAGTGTTAAAACTTATGGTAAGGTTGATAACTGGGAATGGAATAGTAAACAGTGGAGAGAACTCTTTATTGTTAATGAAGGTGTAATCTCAGAGATAAAGGCTTATCCATATCAGGACGAGAATCTTACAAATGGCTGCATTACTTGGCTTAAGGAACTTTGCAATAAAAACCTTGACTGGAAATTTGAAGATGAAGAAATTGATGTTTCTAAGCCTATTGAAACAGCAGATAGTATTTATTATCTTGATTTCATTAAGCCTACTTATATGTATAAGGACATTGGCACCCTTAAAAAGCATGCCGGTCGTGTAAACTACGATGTTTTGCGTGATTCTAAAAAAATTATGCGTCATCAGTATAATTTTAGTCGTAAAACTGAAGATAATAATAAAGAAGATTTCTTTCTCGATATTCCTTATGGTGGTATTGCTACTTGTATGTGGTGTGGTCATTATTTTGATGATGAAGGATATGATAATGCACTTTTGTGCCCCAATTGCGAATATGTAAAATGTTGTCCTATATGCGGAGAGCCAATTGATTCTGATAGCGTTTATATTGAGGATGTTGAGGCTGAGATTTGTTATGATTGCTATGAAGATAAAACTTGTGTAGATTCTTTTAGTGGCGAATCTCATTTAATTGATAATATGGATAGTCTTTGTATTTTGCTGGGATATGACGAATATGAAAATCCGGTATATTATGATGAATGGGCTTATTGTTATTATCCAGAAAATAACTGGTCATATAAGGCTGTTATGACTAAGCTTCCTAAAGTAGAAAATTATCATAATTATGTTACTCTTGATATGATTCAGCCTGGTAAGACTGGAGATTTTGCTGATGCTTTTAATATTTGGCTTGGTCGTGATAAGTCTGCAGACCTTATAAATTGGTATAGTAATTGTATTAATGAGTACAATTTGTACTATGATTGGAACAAGAATCCTCTGTTTGATGAAAATGACCAAATGATACTCTTTTAATTGATTTTTTAAAAAAAATATTATATAATATAATTGTAAATGAGAGAGAAATAAAAAACTCCACTCATTCATAAAAAAATAAAAAAAATATATTGAAAAGGAAATGTAAAAAAAATGTCTGAAGAACTTAAAATTACTGAACGTGAACTTTATACTCTATTATTGATGGGAACTTTGATATGAATGCACTGGTGGAGTTTGCTAATAAGAAACTCGCCCAGCTGGATAAGCGTAATGAGAGCGCTAAGAAACGTGCTGCTAAGAAACGTGCGGAGAATGATGAGCTTACTCAGGTCGTTCTTGGTGTCCTGACTAGTGAACCTCTGTCTCGTGGTGATGTCCTTGAGGCTGTACTTGCTACTGGTGAGTATACTGAAGAGGCTATGACTCTTGGTCGTGTCGGTTATCAATTGAGTAAATTGGTTCGAGAAGGTTTCGCCGTCAAACAGGAGGCAGTTATTGAAGGAGAGGATGGCAAGAATAAGCATATTGCTGTTTATTCTCGCGCCTAATATCTAATAAAAAAAATAAACCCCTCTAGTAAAATACTAGAGGGGTTTTCTAGATTAAGGGTTGCTTGTGCGGTTCATGGCGGCAAGTACCGACAGGTGAAAAGAAAATGCCTTTTGAAATTTTTAATTGCATTTCTATAAATAATATGATAAAATATTAATAGAATAAAAATATAAGGAGTGTTGACTTATTGCTAGAGGAGCTGTAGCTAAAAGCGTAGTTGAGGATAAACTAAGAGAAGCTTTTGGCAAAGATTTTATTGGTGTTGATTTAAGTACGAAAAAAATTTATGTTTAGGCAATGGAAGATGGCGAGATGGTACAAGTTGCCGTAACATTAACTTGCCCCAAGATTCCATTCAGTCCAGATGCGGTGCCCGGTGATGGCTTCCCTGCCGGGAATTTTGGTGAACCTACTCAATATAAACCTGCTGAAATGACAGAAAATGAAATAAAGAATGCTAGAAAACTAATTAAAGAATTAGGATTATAAAATGATTCATTTTATAGAGTATAAGCATGCTTATATTAATGAAGTATTAAATCTTAATCATCCAGATGAAATAGAACAAATAATTTGGAAAAATTTTTGTAATTTTTATAAGCCTACAACTTATAATTGTTCCATTCGTTTTTATGTTCCAAGAAATATAAAAGAACTTAAAGAATTAGATTATAAAGATTGGCAAATAGAAATTATAAATCGTCTTGAAAATGCTGGAGTCGCATTAGGTACTGTTATATATTTAGATATGTAAACAAAAAAAATTGCGGTTTACCAAAAAACTAGAAATTAAATTCTAAAAAATTGGTAAACCGCAATTTTTTTGTTATTGTCCAAAAATCTTAACATTGATTTTTTAATAAAAATATTATATAATATATATATAAAGAAAAAGAGAAGGTGTTATTTTATGGCTATTCAATCCCTTAGTATTCTTGTCCCTTGTGGAGGAAAATGTTGGAATAATTGTCATTTTTGCGTTTCAATGCAGCATGATGAACATTATTCTAAAGATATTATTACTACTAATAATATTCCTCAGTCATATCTTGACCGCATGCAGTGGACTAGAGACGCTGGATGTGATAGCCTTATTTTTACAGGAGTAACTGAACCTCAGCAAAATCTTCCATTTATTTATAAACTTTTGACTCTTAATCGCACTTTGCGTACTCCTTTTTATAATATTTCTATTCAGACAACTGGAACTGCACTAACTCCAGGAGAAATAGAAAGATTGGCGCAGGCAGGAATTAATACTATTGCACTTTCTATTTCTTCTTTTAATGACCAAAGAAATTGGGATATTATTCGAGCTCCTGAAAAAGTACGCACTATGAGCATTGTAGATATTATAAGCTGTGCTAAAGAAAATGGAATGAATGTGCGCGCCTGCTTAAATCTTACTAATGAATTTAATGTTTTTTTCCCTTGGAATTATTTTGATTGGGCATGTGTATACAATGTTGACCAACTTACTTTTCGTAAAATTTATAGTAGTGGTGATAATGAACAGTCTACTTGGATAAAAGAACATGAATTTGATAGTAACAGATTTGAAAGCATTCGTCAATTTATTATTGAACGTGGGATGGTTGTCCGTCGGCTACCTTTTGGCGCTTTGCTATATGATGTCAATGGGGTAAGCACTGTAATTGATGAAGATTGTATGGCAGAACACAACATTGAAGAGATTCGTTATGCAGTTCTCCGTGCAAATAATCATCTTTATTCTAGTTGGAACAAAAAGGGTAGTTTAATTTTTTAAAATAAAGGGGAAAATAAAATGGAAGAAATGTCTTGGCTTGAAAAGATTAAAGAAGGTATGGAATTGATTGCTTCTGGATGTGATGATAATAAATCTTTTAATAATTGTGCTTTTTGCCCTATGGACAAATACTGTGATGCAATTCAAGTTGGTGCAGAAGCTGGTCTTGAAGTTGAGATTCCTGAGACTTGGTGGCATTAATGGAAGATAAAGATATTAATAAAATAGAAAAAAAAGTAGCATATATTTCAGCTTTATTTTCTTTAATTTTATTTGCATTTAATATCTTTATGTTCCGTTATACTGGGTCTTTTTTATGGATGTTATTTTCAGGTTTTTGGGCGCTAGAAGGTATTTTAGATTTAGCAAAAGATGGAACAGATGACATTAATAATTTAATGAATAGATAAGGAGTTTAATTATGAAAGAAACTTATAAAATGACTATTAAAATTGAAGATATGCAGGGAGCAACTATTTTTTCTAAAGAATTTGAAGGAGAGGCTCCTAATACTTATAATTTTGCAAATTTCTGTCATTCTGCAGGAATTGCCTATGGATTTGCTGAAAAATCAATGGATCGACTCATTGAGTATAATTGGGATTATAATTAATTAAAAAATCTTTAAATTGATTTTTTAAAAAAAATTTGGTATAATATATATGTAAGGTTGAGAGAGATAAAGAATTGATCATCTTTGCTACTTTCTTCCTTGACCAAGCAAGACTGGCTGAAAACTTGTAAAAATTTGATCAGTTGACTTTTGGTACGTCTGACATATTCCCCAGTGGTTTTAATAGGAAAACCAAAGGCAGTCATATGTCCCTTGCGTTTAAGGTAGGTTAGGTTGAGGAAGTAACAACTATTCAGCGGATAACCTCCAAGTTAGCTAACGGGTTTCGCTTGACCTCACTGTGGTGAAATAAGCAAGTTATAAAAACTGCTGCGGCTCAGTTTGAATAGGATGGGATTCCCTATGTTTATAACCGCAAATAAAAACTGCGTGGCGGAATAGGTAGACGCAAATACAAATTCATGGGGATTCAACAGTTAACGGTTGGCTGTCATGCGAGAGTTGAGACTTCGTGCCGAAAAAGTGGAACTATCCGGGAGGATTATCTAAACCATGAAGAAAAAGACAGTATGCAAGGTGCAAATCCTTGCCACAGTTTCAATTCAATAGAATTTAGTTAAATGTAGCATCGCCTTGAAATAAGAATAGTTCCGAGAACACCTCTGATGCAAGCACACCATTTTCAGAGTTTTTAATGTAATAAACTGCAGCGGCTCAGTTCTGGACTGCCTGATTCATTAGACCGAAGTAGGTTTAATCAGTCGGGGGTCTTATAACCGCCAAGGTCATTGAAACTTAGTTATGCCGTAGAAGTTATAGGGAATCATAACCTGACCCATTATGATTTTTGAGTTACAAACGGTACGGGTCACGAAACTGTGTGGCGGAATAGGTAAACGCTTAAAACGTAAGGAAAGATACAAGCCGGATGTCGGAGAGAATACTTTTCATGCAAGGTGCAAATCTTTGCCGCAGTTTTAATGATGTAGGACATATGGGCCTATGGTCGGCTTGGCGACGATAAATACCAAGCGGATGGGTAATCAAGAATTAAAAGATACTAAGACAATAGGAGCGTAGGAAAGGAACACTTTGAGGACTAACTCAACAGAGGACTTCGTTGTGACTCAATTGACAAAGTTGTGAAATCCTGATACGCTGCGCGTGATTGCGGCAAATAGAGTGAAGATTTGACATTCCACTTGATGCTTACTGCACGCCCCATCCATTGTACAGTATAAACAAGCGAATAGCGACTTAATAGAAGCAACAACACTCTATTAAGTGACCACGAAAGACGGGTGGTTGTTTTACCGTAGGGGAGTTGTCCCTGGCTGATCTCTAAAGAAGTTCTCACAGGTCCAAGTCGAAATGAGAAGTAGTGTTAAGTTTATGGGGATGTTATGGTTTCGACATGGTTAGAAGGAAATAATAAGCGAGTAGAGTGTCTACTTTACAGACAAAATTTTTTTATAAATTAAATAACGATTACGAATATCTTTGCGCTGCTTGATTTATAAGCGGCTGTTCTACTGAGAAGACTACGCATCAGATAGAGCATCGACTAGTAGTAAATGTGAATACGTTATGTCTCGACCGTATCACACAAAAGAGACTATAGATTTAAGAGTTTGTTAATGGACTTTTAATTTCTAGAATAAAATCATTAACTACACTCGTAGAAAATTGTTTTTAACTAGTTATGGACACGAGTTCGATTCTCGTCATCTCCACCATTTAAAACTAGAAAAATAGTAAGGAAAAACTAAAATGAAAACAACATTAGAGAATTGGATAGATATTTATAAACCTGATAATATATTTGAATATGATATTAATAAATGTATATTTGTAAAAAATAATCATATACATTTTGTTATGTGGGAATTATCAGGGGTAGAAGCTATTCATTTAATTGATGAAGAAATTAAAAAAGTTATTAATTTAGATTATGAAGTTCTTGAGCAAATGTTCAAAGAATATTTAAAAAAAGATTTAAAAGAGCATTATAATTCTAATATTATTTAAAGTTAATTTTGCCCCAGCAGCTCAGTTGGTTGAGCGCCCGACTTCGGGATAGGTGCGGATAGTTTCGCAGGTGGTCTGGTATCACTGAAAGAGAGAGCGGTACTCTCTATCTCGTCCAATAATCGGGTGATCGCTGGTTCGAATCCAGCCTGGGGCACCAATGTCGATGATATAGCAGTTGATAGTGTTTTTCCCCTTTTTTGTTTTCCTTTCTTTTTGGGCTTAAGTCGTCTCAAGTAAAATAAAACGGCTTTTCTTTTTGTAGAATGTTTATTTTTTATATTTAATTTATTAAAAATTTTATAATGTAAGATATATATAAAAGGAAGGAAATGATTATAAGTATGAGTATATTAATTAGCGGCATGGGAATGCCGACAAATGGAAACGAAATGATTATAAGAATACAACCGGATGGTACTGTGCTTGATCAGTATGGACACTATCTTGCAATTACTGCCATCCTAGTTCCACCGCATGGGAGACTGGGAGATTTGGATGAACTTCATAAGGAGGCTGTCAAAAGATCAGAGAAAGCCGGAACTTATGATAGCTGGTATAATTGCACTGACCGCGTTATCAGCGCATTTGACATTGAAAATGTTCCTACTGTCATTCAGGCAGATAAACCAGAAGAGGAATGAATATGATTTGGCTACAAATACTCGCTACTACAATTGTTTGCGGCGCAATCATAGCCGATGTAGTTAAGAATAATCATCAAGATGATAAATACAAAACAGACTGTAATTCTTGTGCTTTTCTGGTACGGAAGAAGCATTGGAATTTGAATGAATATAAGTATTTCTGCAAGAAGCATTACGGCTTTGACAAACCGCCCATATTCTGCGCTGATTATAAAAAAAGAAGTAAAAAGGAATAAACATGGGAATTTATTTATCTAATATGGAGATACCGGAAGATGGTTCTTGCATTCAAATCGTAATCGACGATGATGGTGAAGTATATCCGTCTGTTGAAAATTGCATTTATAAAACAGGTTGTATAGCAAAGGCAATTTCAGTCCCACCACATGGGGAGTTGAAAGATGCGAATGCGGTAGAAAGGAATCTATTGAAAATGCAGCAGGCACAGACTGGGCCGTGCTCTCATGGAGTTAGAAAAAGTCGCGCTGTACTGCGGGATGCTTCCATTATCATCCCATCTGATCTATCTAAAGAGGAATAAACATGACTTATCTGCTTTTTATTGGGCTTGGCTATTTTCTTCAAGCATTGAGTACGAAATATGGAATTCCAATAGACGACACAACATGGATATGTTTCGCCATTTTAACAACTGGCGAAGTTATTTCGTGGAGGAAAAAATGAGTATTTATATTAAAAATGTCGATATGCCGAAAGGCCGTCCAGTATGTATTGTCATTGACGCAGCTGGGCAAGCTCGGCGTTATGATTTGGACAATGACAGATACGCAGATGATGAATTGTTTGAAGCCATCTCTATTTCACTGCACGGACGGCTGATTGATGTGGATGCGTTTATCAAAAAGTGCAAAGAAATGGCTGACAAAGAAGACGGAAATCAACTCGATGTGCTTGTTCTTGTAAAATGGTTTCTTGAGCAGAATGCTCCAACCATCATCCAGGCAAGCGATGAGGGCGAGTGATGGCAGATCATCTTTGTGTGAAGTGCCTGAGAGAGACTTGCCCGAATGCTGGGTATGACACAGGCATAACAAAGTGTACTTATTATATCTCATCGAAACCAATCACCAATGCCGATCGAATTAGAAGTATGACTGATGATGAACTAGCTGAGAAACTTGCTAGTCATGTAAGGTGTGATATGTGCCCAAGATGGCCTATGAAGTGCGAAGAAAAATGCACAAAATACTGGCTTGATTGGCTGAGACAGGAAGCAAAGGAAAATGAGATATGACTAATAAACAATTGAATATTGCGGAAACAATCACTGATTACATCAGCAGTCAGAAGTGGCTTTCCGAGAGAGATATGCGGACATTGGCTCACCTCCGGAATGATGCAGTTTGCGTTGACAGTCCAATAGGAGAATATGAATGTTCAGTAGAAACGAAAAGTAAATGGGAGCCGATATGCGTTGACATTTGTCTTCGGCACGAAATTCACGAGCTAATCTTCAAGCATAATGTGAGCACCATTGGAAGTTGTTGTGGCCATGGCAGAGAACAAGCATACATTCAAGTATCTCCTCAGTCTGTGCAAAAAATGCACGAACTTGGGTATGAACCATTGCCAGAAAAAGCAGACGGGCAAGGTAAATGGTGCTTTAAGCCGAAAACATACTTTCTTGAACCTGTAAATAAAACTTACAAGTTACCGTGCGATGACCTTGCGAATACTCCTATTCCGAGAAATGATGGGCTATACAACATATTGACAGAGGAGGATAAGTGATGAAACGGATACTGATTGTCCTTTTAATTGTGACTCTACTCTTATGCGGTTGCGATAAAAAGAACTCTGAGGAAATAGAAGAAACACAACAAAGATTTACCATTGAGTATAGAGAAAAATCAAGCTCGTTTGACTACTTTATTATAATCCGTGATACAGAAACCGGAAAAGCATATCTGTTTGTAAAAAGCGGCTATGGAGGAGGGTTGACTCTATTAGAGGAGGATAAGTAATGGATGAATATATCAAGCGAGAACTGGCATTGAAAGTAAAGATACCACATTACAGTGCAAATGGGGTAGAAATTGTAGTAAGCGAAGTAATACCAGTTGGATATATTGAAAAACTCCCCGCTGCTGATGTGCGGCCTGTGGTACATGGGCATTGGATATATGAGGAGCCGAATGGTGCGAACAAGTTCAAAGGTGCATATTGGTGCGACCAGTGTCATCAGCCTGAGTTTTATAAAAGAAATTACTGCCCCAATTGCGGGGCTGATATGCGAGAACAGCCAAAAGAGGAACAAATATGAAGAAAATAACAAAGAGTGAACTAAACAAAATTATTGAGAATCATAATCATTGGTTAAGAAGGGATTGTGATGGCTGGGAATATATGCAGGCCGATTTATCATGGACTGACTTATCATGGGCTAGCTTATAGAGAGTCAATTTATCATGTGCTGACTTATACCGGGCTGACCTAACACATGCTAATTTATCAGGGGCTAATTTATCAGGGGCTTATTTGGAATTTGCTTGTCTAGCATGGACTAATCTGTTTAACGCTAATTTATCTGGTGCCATTTTATCCAAAACCAATATGTTGGAGACTAACCTATCAGGGACTACTTTGTCTGGGGCTAATTTATCAAAAGCTGAAAATGTCCCATACATTCCAATTGCCTGCCCAGATACAGGTGCGTTTATCGCATGGAAAAAAGTCAATGACTATATTATAAAACTACAAATCCCCGAAAATGCAAAACGATGTTCCGCTACAACCAATGAATGCCGCTGTGATAAAGCGCTTGTGCTTGCTATTGAAAATCAAGATGGGACTGACAGCGGCGAGACTACATTAATTAATAAGGCTTATGCCCCTTGTGTTTACACCATAGGGGAGATGGTCTATCCTGATAGTTGGGACAGCGACCGTTGGAATGAATGTTCGCATGGTATTCACTTCTTTATAAATAGACAAGATGCGGTGAACTGGTGAGTATTATAATTAATAATATAAAGATATTGTAGTTAAGTAAAAAGAAATAAATAATATCTTTAAATAGGGCGTTGAGTCAATTGGTTAGCCTAGAGGACTTATAATCCTCCTATCTAGGTTCAAGTCCCAGGCGCCCTACCAAAGCGATTTTATACCTACAGCTGCGAAAATAATTGTTAATAAAGACACATACAGCAACTATTTGGCCTGATAAGCCGCCAAACTGTTAATTTGGTTTTTTAGTGTCTTGGGACAAAGTATTAAAAATTTTATATTTGATTTTTTAAAAAAAAATTGATATAATATATATAGAAAAAAGACAGATACAGCAATTTTTTTAAATCATTATAGTCTGTTCAACTGTAGGTCTAGGTTCGAATCCTAGCTTTGTGGTGTAATTGGTAGCATTTTGATTTTTCTGTCTTGTAATATGGCTCCGTAGCTCAGAGGCAGAGCGCACGCCTGTTAAGCGTGATGTCGTGATATCGTAATTCACCGGAGCCGCCATTAGACTTAGCAAAAGCGTCTAGAAAAAGATGTGCGGTTGACTGACCTTAAAGTTAGTTTAGAGAACCAAGCTGAACTATAAAATGAAAGGCAGTTCATGACTGTGAGTTGGACGTTTTTAGATTTTTTCGTATACATAAAATCTGCGGGAAGAAGTAATCGCATCTAAATAACTTCTCACGTGAAATTGAGGGCGCGGAGTAGAAAGGGTAATGACCACCTCTTTATTAATATGCGGGGCCGGCGCAATTAAATGGTCCCACCACTCTAGAGTCGTAGTTAGAAAAGCGCTGAAAGCTCATGGGGAACTCCAGTGGGAAACCCGCTGCAGACAGGGGTTGTGCTCTGTCAAATATGCTCTCGTACTCCAATAGGTAGAGAGAGCTGGCTTAGAACCAGTCTAGTGTGAGTTCGAATCTCACCGAGAGTACCAGATCTTACTTTAGAATTCTACGGAATCTAAGGATAAAAAAGAGACACATACAGCAAATTCCTTTTAAGGTATGTAGCTCATTTGGTAGAGCGTTTGTGTGTAAAACAAAATGTATTTGGTTCAATTCCAAACTTATCATAAAATGTGTCTCGTTATATGTAGTCGTGGCGGAATTGGAATACGCGCAGCACTAAGGATGCTGTGCCTGTAAAGGATTGTGGGTTCAACTCCCACCGACTGCACCATATTTAAGAAGGATGATTAATTATGATAGAAATACAAGATGAATATAAAGAAGAATATGAATCTTTATATAACACTTATATATCTTATTATAATGCTTATATAAAATCAAGAAATAAAACAAATCAATTTTTATTTTTGATGTTAGGAGCAAGAACTAATTTAAAATATTTTGTTAAAAAGCATAAAAAATAAAAATTTTATGGGTTGGTATGCCTAGCGGCGAGGGCAGGGGACTGTGATGTGTCTAGTAGTCTAGATAATGACCAGTGCAAATCTGGTACACATACCCAAAATCCCTAACGACTGAAACACCGGTGGTTCGAGTCCACCCCAGCCCACCAAGGTCTACTGTTTACTAGTTTCATTCGACCATTGGGATTGAATTAAAACGTTTCCCTGCAAAACATCTTAGAAACTAGTTTTGCGAGCGTAATTCAGTTGGTGGAATGCTCGACTGATAATCGAGTCGACACTGGTCCGAGTCCAGTCGTTCGCACCATATTATTTGATTTTTTAAAAAAAATTTGATATAATATTTATAGAAAAGTTAAAGGCAGATACAGCAAATTTGTATAGGATAAATAAAAAATCTTCAAAATTTTTTAGAAATGGTTCAAATCCATTAAATTTCTGTCTTGTTTTTTAAAATAATTAAAGGAGAATTTTTACATGGCACTCGTTCAAAATGTGAAGCTTAAGGTAACTGCGGCAGATGATTATGAATGGCTGATTAATGATGATACAGGAGAAGTTCTTATTGAAGGAGCTAATCTCGCAACTGAAGATATTCTTTGGGCTCTCGGCTATCGGTATGCTATGGAAATTGACCCTGAAGATTAAAAAGTTGACTTTTTAAAAAAAAATATAATATAATTATTATAGAATTTAAAGACACATACAGCAATTTTCTAAATTGGAAAATATTTATTTGGGTTTTCCTTTACTTGAGTAAGATAAAAGATCGTATTTTGTACGATATTTTGAGGGCGCAATCACTCGTTAAAAATGGTCGTCAGCATAAGACGTAAAAATATGTGTCTTGAAGATAAGTTATATTGACTTTTTAAAAAAAATTTGATATAATATATATAGAAATGAGGGCCTTAACCTCAATAAAAAGTGTTAGCGTATGACACCGATGTTACTGGTGTCAAAATTTAAGTCTTAAAATATAAAATACAGTTATTTGATAACTCAGTGCAGATAGTAAGCGACTTGCTTGCTGAGAAATACCGAAGTGAGGCTCGGCACGAGATAACGAAACAAGGATACTTGTGGATAGTGGACCGCACCCTGATGGTGACTGAAAGGGCGAACCCTGTTGGGGAAAGGAAAGGTATTGTGCTAAGGTTATCGCAATCTAAGATACCCGAGGACGGGTGGAACAATAGAGGGTAAGCGTTAAAAGCGTAACCTGAATCCAGAAAACCGCGACCTGTGGCAAGGCGGGAGAGTCTGGAAATGCCAAACAATCCACTGACTGTAGTTGAAAGAAAGAAATTTCTGTATAACGTCTGACCAGGGTACGAGTAGGGGAAATCTACAAAGGCATAACAGGATATTGACTGGAAGTTTTTATTAAAGAATAAAAATTATTATTTAACAAACTCTGAAAGTCCCCTGAAAGTTGTGAGTAAACAATCTCACCGAGACGAAAGTTAGCTGTAAGCTAATGTCATAGGAAGCGTTTTATCGACGGGTAAAAGCTCAGACCGATGGCAGCTCGTGATCGAAGAAGGTTGAAGGTAATTGAAGTAGGGCGAAGGCCCATCAGATAAACAGTATTTTATATTTTAGGACTTAAATCTTTAAGTGAAAGCCGACCGTGAGGGGAGGAAACCGAGCAATGTCCTCACCATTCTAGATACTGGGAAATGCGCGAGCCGCGTAATGCACCACGGGGAAAGTAGAAGATTTAGTTCTTTTAATTAAAGTCTATTGAAACTTACGAGTTGCCAATAGGATTTATAGACAGTAAAAATGTTTATAAAGCACGACATGCGAAGAGTATGGACGCCTTCATTGGAATAGGATGCTATTCTGGTGCGGGCTATATGGGCCCTGGGACTGCAAGGGGTGGTCACCTGTTTTGCACACAGGAAATCAGAAGGGTTCGATTCCCTTAGGGTCCACCAGTAGACGCGTGTAGCGTCATCAAGGCTGGCTTGAAAGATAGTCAGGATTATTCATAAAGGAAGTGTCTAACATAATGTTTTTTAATTTTACAAGCAAATATACTGGGCTAACTACGGTTGTTAGACACAACCTTGGATAAGTATTGTTAAAATATCGTTAGCCCAGTATGTCTATACTGGGCTATCTTTTTTTGAAGGGGATTATAAAAAATGGATATGCTTCTTATTGGTGTAATTGTTGCTTGTATGTATGTTATACATGAAATTGTAGAATGTCTCTATGACAATAAAATTATTGTTGAAAGAGGTACAAAAGATGAAACAGATGAATGAGAATGAACTTAATACTATAACTGCGGGGACTAAAATTCCATATATCGTACAGAAAGGCGATACTTTGGGAGATTTGGCAAAGAAATTTAGATGTACAGTAGAAGATATTTGCAAGTGGAATAATATTGAAAATCCTAATGATATTCTTGTAAATCAAGTTCTTAAAATATACTTTTAAAATTTTGCGGTAAATAACCGCATTTATGGCCAGGTAGCTCAGTTGGTAGTAGCGCTAGCCTGAAGAGCTAGGCGTCGCTGGTTCGAGCCCAGCCCTGGCCACCAAGGAACTTATTGGTATGGGTTTTATGT
>Ga0247611_10000335_pt1 | contig 97429 bp, 78 predicted proteins | sample 177DNAGHGhighgp2_FD_192422 | JGI IMG/M metagenome (GOLD analysis project Ga0247611, IMG submission 192422) | Sheep rumen microbial communities from Palmerston North, Manawatu-Wanganui, New Zealand - 1770 DNA GHGhigh gp2 | ecosystem: Host-associated > Mammals > Digestive system > Stomach > Rumen...
ATGCACCAGATTGTCAGTGCCTGCTTCCCCAAGGCGATGATTACCCTTGACCGTTTCCATCACCAGCAGTTCTGTCTGGAGGCATTACAGGAAATACGCATTGGGCATCGCCGTGAGGTAATGACGGTGACCCCTTATTCCGTCTATTTTTCCGGGTTTTTGCCCACTTGTTCCGTTTTTAATCTATTCAGTCGCACAATTACCAGTTCTTCATACGCCTGTTTCTGATCTTCGCTGAGGAAGGAATCTTTTATGAGCTGTTGCCATTTTGGAAACACCTTATGAAGCCCTGCAACGAGACGCTGTACAACATTTTCTTCCAGTCCCATTGTCTTTGCAGCATTCAGGAAGTCTGCCAAACGGATTTTTGTTTTCTTTCCCGCAAGAGTAAGTGCCAATTCCTCCTTGTCCTTCGGATTGGCAATGGCGACATTCAGCAGGTCATAAGCTGGCGTCAGTTGATAGTCCTCTGCAGGTCGGTAAAGCGAAAAGTTCTTCAGGTGCATGTCGTTATTGCCAGTGACAAAACAGAAGAGCAGCAACTGCATGTAATTCGTAAGGTCGAGTTTTGGTGTGTTGCTGTACTGCGAGATTGTCTTGGCAATCTGCTCATGCGATCCTTTGTACTTATACTCCGTAGGGTGCAGCGTGAGTTGGCACATATCCTCCATGTCTATCTTCTCGCCATTCTCGGTGCGGTCAATACGCTTTGTGATGTACCCCAGTTTCCCATCAGCCAAACGGATAAGACTATGAGGTACCACACTAATCTTTGCGGCTTCCGCAAGGTGCATCGTTAAGTCCTCATTTTCGGGCAACTGCTCGTAACTCTCCGTTTGTGGCTTGAAGATATAATCTCCCCAAAGTCCTACGATAGTCAGTCGGCTACATCCATCGTGTTTGTCGAGGTTCAGAGACAATTTGGGTTGGACGCCTGTCAGAGATGTCTGAGCACGAATGACCTGCTCGGCTAATTGGTCGAGTTCTTCATGTTTGTACTCCAGCAAGGGCACATCCTTTGTTCCAAAGAATTTTCGGGCACATCTTGGATGAAAGTCTTTCTGACCTTCTTTCAATTCCTTATAACAGTATAGACATTTACACATTGTCGCCTCCTTCCTTATTTATAGGCACAACACTGACAGAACCGATACACTCCTTACAGCATAACAATAATAGCGACATACGGTCAAGAATGCTGATGTCGGTATTGCGTAGTGCCACATCAAGCAGCCACCCTTCAGGTATCAACCCGTCAAAGAACGGAAATAGTATAGGACTTACGAATGTCTCCGTTTGTAATGGGAGTGTCAGGCTTACAGGTAGCGCATCTTCACGTTTGAGATACGCTTCATCATAACAGAAACGGTATTCGCCACCATCTTCTGTCAAGATGCCAGCAAGGACATCCTTTCGATAAATCTGTGCTTGTCTCATTGCTTTTTGGTTGCTGTAAGTTCGTAGTTAAACAAATCAAGTAGCTGGTTGACCTTATCCATTCTTAACGTCGGCTTCCCCTGTTCCAGATTGCGTACAAAGCACAAGCCTACGCCAGACTTCATTGCAAGGTCTTCTTGCGTAAGACCATATTCCTTGCGCAAATCCTTTACCACCTTTGATAACTTTGTCTTTTCCATATAAATTATATTCTTTCGAATGCAAAATTACAATATTATTTGCAAATTACATGCTTTCTGATATAAAAAGTGTAATATTTAACATTTTTATATGCTTTCTACTATAGTTTTGCGTTTTTTCGGTGATTTGTGGCAATTTTATTCGGTCATTTGTGGAATTAAAGCATGAATGATAGTCGCCACTTATAACTATAGACTATTAGTCTGGAGACCATTTGCGTAAACAATGTGTAAACAAAACATGGATTGCGTAAACAAAAATAGGGCTAACTCTCTGATTTTTGCCTAAAAATTCTGGAGGTTTCTGCGTAAACAATGCGTAAACATTTTGTTTCAGTTAGGGGTGTTTTTTGATATTCATAGAAAATCGCATTTTCGTAAAACGTTGATATTCAGTATACTTTCAAAACAACGATATATCATAGAATATCACTTTAAGATACTCATAATCTGGAGGTCCCAGGTTCAAGCCCTGGCTGGTCCACAAAAAAAAGAGAACACGCGGGTGTTCTCTTTTTCATTGGCAGTGCTTTCACCTCAGTGGAGGAAAAAACTTTATTTTGTCAGTTCCTGAAGTTTCTTTTTGAGGTCTTCTGTGTTGAGGCCATGGGCAACAATGCGGCCCTTTTGAAGAACGATGTTGTCGGGAATGGTGCTGAGTCCGAGCTTCTGCACGACAGGACTGTCAAACATCTGTCCGTCGCAGATGGTTGGCCAGCTGATGGAGTCCGCCCTGTTGATCCGCTTGAACTCTTCCTTGGAGGGATCGATACAGATGCCGAGAACCTTCATTTTGTCACCGGCTTCACGTTTGATCTGTCTGAGTGCTCGCTGCATGTTCATGCTGTCAAAGTTCCATGAAGCCCACATATAGATGACGGCTACTGGAGCCGCAGAGAGTGAGGAGGGGGATACCTTCTGTCCGTTGGTATCGGTGCCGCTGAAGTCGGGAAGTTTTTGACCAATGGTGTTGTTCTGGAGGCTCTTGGTTTTCGAGAGCAGGCGTGCCAGATAGCTGTTGACGGGTTGCTGCTTCTGCATGATGGTCAGTAGCTCGACTGCCTTCTTGTAGTCGGGATCGGGTGTCTGCAGGAAATAGCGGTTCACCAGGTACATGCTGACCAATGTCTCCGCATGGTCGCGGATAAAAAGCTCTGCGAAGCCCTTTGTCTCAGGTGGCGACATGTTGGCGACGGCCTCACGGAACTTGTTCATCAGCTTGTTTTGCTTGGTGCCTGTCACCTCCATCTCTTTCATATGGGAAGCATCGGCCTTGATGTCCACCGTTTTTCCCGGTTGAACATAGACCGGCTGTTCCGAGAAGTTGGGGAACACCATGACCAGTGTCCCCTCGCGGTCGCACGCCACATTGTAGGCAAAGCGTCCGTCCTTCACGCGGATGGTGTCTATCCTGTCGATGATGCCATCGGGACTATAGACGAAGAACTCTCCTTGGTTCAGGTGACGGAAGCGTCCTTCCACATGGCAGTGGCGGTTGTCGGTTCCGCATGAGATGAGGAGCATGAGAAAGAGGCCCCATCCCAAGCCCTTCCCTCGTAGGGAGGGGTATCTGGCAAAGAGAGAAGAGAGGTTCATTTTCTTCTTTTATCTAAGGATAGAGAGTTCCAGATCATTGTCGGCATAGCTCTTCAGGGAGGGATCCATCTTCAGAGCCTCTTCCAGATAGGAGTTAGTCGCAAACTTGTTGCCACGGCGTGCGGCAGCGATGGCATGCAGATACATGGTCATGGCATCGGGCTGGTGAACGCGGTCGAGAGTCTTGACGGCTTTCTCGTAGTCGTTGTTCAGAATCTGTGCCAAGGCAGCGGTATTGCTGGCACTGTTGCCAAAGTTACCCTGGGCCAGTGCGTAGTTGCCTTTGGCAATGTTCAGTGTGCCCACAGCCTGATTGTAGCCATTGGCGGTGATGCCGCGGCCGAAATAGTTCTCAGCGCTCTCAAGATTTCCGTTCTTCAGTTCAATGAGTCCAAGGTTGGCATAAGCCTCTGCAGCGTCCTTGTCAGTGGCGATGGCTTTCTGCAGGAACTGCTTGGCAGTTGCTTCGTCACCCTTGGCGAATGCCAGCACAGCGAGGTTGTTCAGTGGACGGAAATCGTTAGGATAGAGGCGTGCTGCTGTCTTGTATATTTCCTCACGTTTATTGAGGTTCTCGTCGAAGGTGGCAGCATAGAGCAGTTCCTCGATGCTGAGCTTGGAGGGGTCGGCTGTATATTGGGCGTTGATCTGTTCATCATCGCGGCCGATGAGTTCATAGTTCACGGTCAGGCGTGCACGGCGCAGTTCGGGCAGCACGGTGTTGGCCAAGTCCTGGAAGGCGAGGCTGAGGTTGCGGATCTGCTGTTCACGCTCCTGCGGGTCCTTGTACATGGAGAGCACGCGGAGGATGACCTCCTTGTCCTGGATGTTGCTTGCCTGTACCAACTGCTGGAATCCGTCCCAGTCTTCTGCTGTGTAGTGGGCATCAACGACAGCTTCTACCTGGGTCTCTTTCAGTTGCTTGTTGACATAAGCCTCAGAAACATCCTGACGCTTGCCGGCAAGCTTGTTGTTGTAGTCGTAGCCACCCTCCGGTGAGGCAAAGGCGGCTACCTCTACATTCGATACGTTCATAGTTTCTCCGCGGTCGGCATTGATCTTTTTCAGCAGTTGTACAAACTCCTGAACAGAATTATTTTTCAGTTCACTCTTACGAAGTTCAGCTTGGTTGATGAGGAAGCGGATGTTGGCTTCCTGTTTCTGGGTCTGTACGCGCTTGAAGGTATCGAGTGCCATGCAGGCCTCGTCTCTTAGCATGGTTCGGCGATAGAGTTCAGCAGTGGCGACAACCCCGTCGGCCACCTTCACATCGGGCACAGCGACGGTCTTGTTGCCTACCTTCGCGTTGAAGGTGAGGAAGAGTTCGCTCTTCTGCATCTCTGGAACAAAGTCGAAGGCTGTCTTCATGGTGTAGTGACCGCCCAGACGGTAAGAGATGGTCTGGTCGTTGCCTCTGACCTTCTCACCCTGGAAGGTAGCACTCTGACCTTGTACTTCCTGTCCTGCATAGCGCAGCACGGGTGTTACCGTGACGAGAGCTTTCTTCTTCATGTATTTCTCGGGGAACTTTCCGTTGATAGTTGCAGATACCTTTCCGCCCATATCCTCCAATGGGCTGGGTGTCACTTCAAAGTTGTCGGCTGAAAGGGCTCCCATCTTTGACGAACATGATGCAAGAATGATAATAGCTGATAAAGCCAAGAAAATGTTTTTGCGCATAAGAAATAAAATGTTAAGGAAAGTGCCGCGAGCGGGACTCGAACCCGCACAGCCATTACTGGCCAAGGGATTTTAAGTCCCTCGTGTCTACCAATTCCACCATTGCGGCAGTCGCTTTAGGATGAGACCTCTCCGAAAAGCTCTTGCAAAGTTACGACATCATTCGGGATTAACCAAGGGATTTAGTAAATTTAACTATAATTCAATAGACAGTCAGCATGCCGTTGGGTCCTGTTGTGCTGGCCCGATAGTGGGTCAGCTTATTCCCTGTCCCTTCAATGTTGTTTCCTCCGCTGTGCAGGTTGTAGGTGCGCTTGCAGCTGTTGCAAGAGGCGATGCCGGCAGTGTTGATGCTCAACGGGTAGCTCTTCAGGGGGATGGCATTCGGGTTGAAGCAGTTCGGACATTGCAGGTCATAGGCATTGAACTGGTTGTTCATGTTTCCGAAGCCCACAATCAGTCCGTTGTTCATTCCCAGCTGAACGGTAGCTCTCTTGTCGATGGCATTGAACACCGACTCAGAGGCGGGACTGCCCTGGTTGTCCTGGAAATGGAAATATTGTGCTCCGCCGGATTTGTAGGTGACAGTGATGGTGACAAAGACATTGGTACCCTTTGTCATCGCACTGCGCAGGGTGTTGTCGTTGTGAACGGAGTTGTCCAGTCTGAGGGAGCACACCCTGCTGGTATATTCATTCTCTGCCTTATCGCAGGAGCCCAGCAGAAAGGCGGTCAGGATTAATAATAACAGTCTCGTCATGATTCTTTTTCTGCACTTTGAAGGAGTTGTTGTTCCGCCATCTCCACACGGTTGAAGCCAAAGTCTTGCAGCGTCTGTTCCATCAGGGCGGCGATGCGGTCGTTGCAAAGATTCCCGATAGAACCTTCGTGCGTATGGTGTATTTCGTGGGAGGCCTTGAAGGTTCCCTGTTCTATCTGGAGTCCCACGGTCTTGTAGGCATCGCGGAAGGGCATGCCCTCCGTGGCCAGCCTGTTCACCTCCTCCACGGAGAAGATAGGGTCGTACATCGGATTGTCAAGGATATGTTCATTGACTTCGATGTTGTTGATGATATAAGCCGTCATACGCAGGCAGTCCTTCAGTTCATCGAAGGCCGGCAGGAACACCTCCTTGATAATCTGCAGATCGCGGAAGTAGCCTACGGGCAGGTTGTTCATGATGAGCATAACCTGTTGCGGGAGTGACTGAAGCTTGTTGGACTTCGCCCGAATCAGTTCAAAGACATCGGGGTTCTTCTTGTGGGGCATGATGCTGGAGCCTGTCGTACATTCCTTGGGAAGTTTGACAAAGGAGAAGTTCTGTGAATTGAACAGGCAGGCATCGAAGGCCAGCTTCGCCAGTGTGCCGGCCACAGAGGCAAGTGCGAAAGCCACGTTGCGCTCCATCTTGCCACGTCCCATCTGGGCATACACCACATTGTAGTCCATCGACTCAAAGCCGAGGAGGTCGGTCGTCATCTGGCGGTTCAGCGGGAACGATGATCCGTAGCCTGCGGCAGATCCTAGCGGGTTGCGGTTTGTCATCTTGTAGGCGGCTTGCAGGAACAGCATGTCATCGGTCAGTGACTCTGCATAGGCTCCGAACCACAGTCCAAAGCTTGACGGCATGGCAATCTGCAGGTGAGTGTATCCTGGCATGAGCACTTCCTTGAACTGCTCACTCTTGGCAAGAAGTTCATCGAAGAGCTGCTTGACAAGTTGCACGATGTCGTGAAGTTCAGAGCGGGTGAAGAGTTTGAGATCAACCAATACCTGGTCGTTGCGGGAACGGCCGGAGTGTATCTTCTTGCCAACATCTCCCAGTCGGCGGGTGAGCATGAGCTCCACCTGTGAGTGAACATCCTCCACATCGTCTTCGATGACAAACGCTCCCTGTTCGCAGGTGTCGTAGATGGCCCTCAGCTCCTTCAACAAGGTTGGCAACTCGTCGTGACCGAGCAGGCCGATGCTCTCCAGCATGGTGATATGGGCCATGGAGCCCAGCACATCGTACTTGGCCAGATAGAGATCCATCTCGCGGTCGCGGCCTACGGTAAAGCGTTCAATCTCCTTGTTGACCTCAAAGTTTTTTTCCCAAAGTTTCTTACTCATAGTGTATCAGCGTAAGTGCATCGGCAATCTTCTCCAGTCCTTCTTGCAGTGGCTTGGAGATCATTCCCTTGAGGAAGGGATTGATGTCGGCCTTGATGGTGAGTTTCATCTTGCTGCTTGTGTCTGTGACGGGTAGCAGCTGTATCCAGAAATTGAAGGGTAGGGGACTCTGCTCCGCCTCGAACTTGATGGTCTTTGGTTCCTCACGCTCTATGATGCGCATGCGAATGGCGCCTACTGGGGCCACGTTGATGCTGATGGAGTCGTTGTCAAAGGAAAAGTCCTTCAGTTTGTCCTCGGGGATGCGGTCACGAACTTTTTCTATATTCTGCAGGTTGCTCAGCATATCGTAAACGGCTTGTTGGGGAGCCTGAATCTCTCGGATGCTGCTTTCAAATGTTGAAGTCATGATTTTTTCGTTTGGGAGTTGTTTTTTCTAGCGTTCCTAGGTTATCCTAGGCTTTCCTAAGGTTGCCAGTTGGCGGGGTCGCGCCGCCACTGTGCCAATATCTCTACATCGTTCTCTGATATATAGCCGGTCTGCAATGCTTGTTCCACCACATGCTCATAGTCGGTGAGGGTGAGCAGCTTGACACCGGCATCCTCGAAGGCCTTCTTGGCGACGGGGAATCCATAGGTGTAGGAAGCTACCATGCCGATGACCTCACAGCCATGTTTCCGGATGGCTTCCACAGCCTTCAGGGAACTGCCGCCCGTGGAGATGAGGTCTTCCACCACCACGACTTTTGCCCCGGGCTGCAATTCACCCTCGATGAGGTTCTCCAGTCCATGATCCTTGGGTTTGGAACGCACATAGGCGAAAGGAAGTCCCAGCGCATCGGCAACGAGTGCTCCCTGCGGGATGGCTCCAGTGGCTACACCGGCTACAGCTTCTGCATCGGGGAAGTTCTCCAGGACGAGATGGGTGAGTTCCAGCTTGACGAAGCTGCGCAGGTCAGGGTAGGAGAGCGTCTTGCGATTGTCGCAGTAGAACGGTGACTTCCAACCGCTTGCCCAGGTGAACGGGTTGTTAGGCTGGAGCTTGATGGCTTTTACTTTGAGCAGTCTGCCGGCAAAGTCTTTCTTGATGTTGTTCATATATTCGTTTTAATGAGATTTCTTTTTAACCTTGAATCTGTCGAAGCCTTCACCGTAGACACCGATAACAGCACTCTGTGAAACAAAGGCTTCGGAATCGATTGAATTGATGAGCTCGAAAATCTTCGCGCTTTCGTTCTGCTTGGCCAGTACGAAGAGCATCTTCACTTCGCGGCCGGAGTAGAAACCATGGGCATCTATCACGGTGCAGCCACGGTGCGGGTCGTTGTTGATTCGGTCGCCAATCTCCTTGTATTTCTCCGAGATGATGAAGAACTGTACGCTTCGGCGCAGGCTGTTCACAACCTGATCTACACAGAATGCCGAGATATAGAGCACCACATAGCCGTAGATGACGCGCTCCCAATCTTTCAGCACAAAGTAGGAAGAGGAGATGATGATGACATCACAGATGAGTATGATGCGTCCGAGGGAGATGTCACGATACTTGTTGATGATGGCTGCCACGATGTCTGTTCCTCCTGTTGAGCCATTGGAGCTCAGGCCGAGGCCGACACCCGTTCCGCAGAAGGCGGCACCGAGCACGGCTGCCATGAAGGGCTGGTCGTGGAGGAGGTGGAGAGTAGCGGTGTATTCACGCGTCAGCGAAAGAGACGTGGTGAGAACGATAACGGCGTACACAGTCTTCACGCAGAATTTCCATCCGAGGATACGCAGGGCTATGATCAGCAGCCCGGCATTGATGACAAAGTAGCTCAACTGTGCAGGGATGTGGAGCGGGCTCCATTCCAGGATGGATGAGATACCCGGCACGCCGCCGGTTGTGATGTTGTTAGGCAGTAAGAATACCGACCAGCCTATGCAGTAGCTTAGCATGGCAATCGTTATCATTACATAGTCGCGCAGCTCGCGCATGGCGGTCTTGCGGCTCAAGGCAATCTTTTTTGTCATGTCGATTCGGTTATTTGTCGGCAAAGGTAGTTCAATTTGCGCGCACGGCAAAATATTTCCTTTGATTTTTTTCGCAATAAATCAGTGATGGTGACGTTTTAGAATATATGGAACATCAATCTGTATATCAGGGGAAAATGCCGGAACCTGTCCGTATGGCATTCCTGATACCGCTTTTCAAGGATGCTGACCACTTCGCCCGCTTGCTCAAGGCGCTTCCGGAGGAGGCCGACTTTTATGTGCATGTGGATGCAAAGGTCAGCGAGGAACCGTTCAGGAAGGCGGCTGCAGGAAGAAACGTGTTTTTCACGAAGCATCGCTATAATATTGTTTGGGGTAGCTGCATGCAGGTATATTCACAGATGGAGAAGATGCGGACGGCATTGAACTCCCGGCGCTCGTATGACTATTTCTTCATTATCAGCGGACAGGATTATCCGCTATGGAGCAATGAGCGTATTCGTCAGTTTGTGCGTGATAACCGTGACCGCAGTTATCTGAAGGCTATCTGCATGGTTGATCAGGGGTGGCATGCCCGAGGCTATCGCCGCTATTATTTCTTCCAGAACCGTCCCTGGGCACCCGGCTCGTGGAAAAGCAAGTGTCGTGCTCTGTTGCGCAGAGTGACCGCGCCGTTGTTGCACAAACCTTTGGAGTTTGATGCCGATGGTCATCACTATCGCCTATATAAAGGTTCCGACTGGTTTGGCATCACCCCCCGGTTAGCTCAGTTAGTAGTCAGCCGTTGGGACGCTTCGCCACAGCTGCGCCGTTATTTCTCCACAGGTTTCGCTCCGTCTGAGACCTGTATCCAGACCATCGCCTTCAATTCTCCCCTTGCTGGTCAGTGCCTTCAGGTAGAGGGTGGTTTTCAGAGCCTGACGGCGCTGACTCCATTGACTTTCATCGACTATCATCCTCTTATCAAGGAACTTGATGAAAGTGATTTTCCCCGGTTAATGGAATCCGGAAAGATGTTCTGTCGGAAAGTACTGAGTGGGAAAAGTGACCGATTGGTGGAGATGATAGAAGAAATTCGGAGATGAAAAGAGGGGAAAGGTATTTAAACTTTTTCCCCATAACATCGTCTAAGGACATATGAACCGAATCTTTTTTCTGCTGATGCTGTCAGTCTTTTCTTTGGCCGCATCAGCTCAGTCAATACTCAATGGCAAGGCTCTTGACCGTAAGGACAATGCCCCTTTGGAGTTTGTAAGCATCAAGTTGACAACTGTCGCAGACACTGCCAAACTGGTGAAGGGCGCCATGACGGATGTGGAGGGCCGCTTCCGCCTTAATGGTCTTGCCCCAGGTGAATATGTGCTCACCGCTTCATATGTAGGTTATCGGGATGTACGTCGCCGTGTCAACATCAGTCGTGAACAGAAGAATCAGTCGCTTACCCTGCACTTGGCAGAGGACAGTCATACGTTGAAGGAGGTGACGGTAACGGGTCAGAAGTCCACGATGAAATTGGAAGTGGACAGGAAGTCTTTTGATGTGGGACAACTCGTCACCAATGCCGGAGCTTCTGCCAGTGAGGCGTTGGAGAACATCCCCTCTGTGGAAGTAGACAACGACGGCAACGTGTCGTTGCGTGGAAATTCGAGCGTGGAGGTCTGGATCAACGGCAAAGCCAGCGGGCTGACTTCTGACAACCGTGCGGAAATCCTACAGCAACTTCCTGCCGAGAGCATAGACCGTATAGAGGTGATAGACAATCCGTCAGCCAAGTTCTCTGCCGAGGGTTCTGCCGGCATCATCAACATCATCTTAAAGAAAGACCGCAAGCCCGGCTACTACGGTTCCGTGCAGGCTGGCGGTGATACCCGTGGCGGTGCACAGAGCAGTTTCAATATCAACTACAACTCCCATCTGCTGGATGCTTATGTGAACGTGGGCTATCGTCATCGTCATGACCTGGGACGTTCAGAAAGCAATACCACTTATTGGCAGGCTGATTCCTATCAAAGATATCACACGGAGAGTACCCGGCAGGGCAACAATCTCTTCTCAAGGGCAGGTGTCACCCTGCATGCCACGGAGAAGGATGACATCTCGCTCAGTGGTATGATGATGAAAGGTGGCCGCAGGGACTGGAGCTCTACCCCCTATCACTACGGCACGACCAGTACGGCTACTGATAATCGCGTGATGACGCGCGATACCCGTTCGTCGGGAGACATGAACATGTACTATGCCGAACTGAACTATCGGCACAACTTCACCGAAAAGCATTTTCTGGATGTTGTCATTGACTTCAACAAGTGGAAGTCGGATAATGATAACCTGTATCAGGACTCCACCTATTGGTTTGCTCCCGTACAACCCACTGACTATACCTGGCAGAGTCGGCCTACATATATGAATAACCGGACATGGGAGGTGAAGGTTGACTATGAGAATCCCATCACTGAGCAACTGAAGCTACAGGCCGGTTATCAGGGCAGATTCTCGCATGAAAACACTCCCCAGGAGTCTTATGTGGATGCCACCAGTTGGCAAGGGCTGATGCCAGTCTTCGATGCCAACTATTTCAACCGTTTTATCTATGACATGGACTTGCACGCTTTCTATGGCACGCTGTCATACAACAATGGGAAGTTCGGTGTGATGGCTGGTTTGCGTGGAGAATATTGGAAGGTGAACACAGAGAGTTACAGTTGGGCGCAGGAACAAAATCCCGCTTTGCGTGATCAGCCCTTCAAGAAGGACTTTTTCGAGCTGTTTCCGAGTCTTTTTCTCTCTTATCAGCTCACTCCCAATGACCAGTTGCAGTTGAACTATACCCGTCGCTTGCGCAGGCCGTGGGGCGGACAGCTCAATTCATTCAAGGACACGCGTGATGCCACGATGATTTCCTTTGGTAATCCTGAGCTGACGCCGGAGTTCTCCAACAGTTTTTCTTTGAACTACCTGCGCACATGGACTGAACATTCGATGATGATCAGTGCCTACTATCGTCCAACCTCTGATGTCATGCAGCGCATCAGCTGGCAGACGGGTGGCATGATGTATCAGACAAACATGAACGTTGCCAAGAGTGTCAGTGAGGGCGTGGAGTTAACGGTGAAGAACCGCCTGTTGCGCATGCTTGACCTCACCACGTCTGCCAATGCCTACTATTACAAACTGAACGGTTTTGTGTTTCCGATAAATGGTCAGTTGGTTAGCGGTGATGAGAGTCACAGTTTTACCTGGAATGCCCGCATGACGGCCAGCCTGATGTTGCCTTACAGCATTTCCATTCAGGCAACCGGACGCTATCGTTCCCGTCAGGTCATCACACAGGGTTATCGCAAACCCGGCTATGGATTGGATTTTGGAGCCCGCAAGACCTTCTTCAACAAGGCGTTGACCATCGCATTGAACTGTCGTGACGTGTTCAACTCCCGTAAGTGGGAGACTGTCATGGATACTCCAACCTTTAACCGTTATCAGCTTAACAAACGTGGTTCACGGAAGGTGAACCTCACTCTCACCTGGAGCTTCGGAAACATGAAGGCCAAGAAAAGGCCTAATCAGGAAGACCAGCAGGGAGACATGGAAGATCCCGGCAGTAACTACGGCGGAATGGGGGATGAATAGCCTTCTACCCCTTATTCTGTTGGTGCCTCCTCTGTAAAGAGCAATTGTATGAGCGTTTGACCAACCGCCTTGAGTGTGTTGCGGTCAAGATGTTGCATGTCATCTTCCAGGGTGTGCCAGGTAGGACCGAAGGAACTCTGCTCACAGTCGGGATAGTAGGGAATGATGTCTATGGTCGGGATGCGTGCCGTTTGGTTCAAGGGCACATGGTCATCAGTAATCTTGCCACCTGATTCCAGAGGAAAGAAGCTTCCATATCCTGCGTTGCGTGCTGCCTGCCACACCTTATCTACGATGGCCGGCGCATACAGACGGCTTACTCCTTCCTGATAGAAGCGTGCTCCTTGTCCACCCACCATGTCGAGCAGCACACCATAGCGTGCCACATAGCCAGCGGGCAGGTTTTCTGCAAAGTGTTGTGCGCCAAGTGCCCAGGTGTTGCCAGGGTCTTGTCCCTCATACCACTGGGGCGTTCCCCAGTCCTCCGCGTCAAAGCAAATGAAATCCACTCCAATGTTCAAACCTTTTTCCTGAACTTCCTGTAACAGTCTCGCTATCTCCAGCATGACTGCCACGCCGCTGGCAGCATCGTTAGCAGCCAAGATGGGCTTGTGCCAGTTGTTCTCGTCAGGATCATTGTCTGCCCACGGACGGCTGTCCCAATGTGCACAGAGAAGGATACGGGTTGTCTTCTCCGGCAGATATTGCGCAATGATGTTCGTGCTCTTCAGGATGGTTCCATCGTAGCCTTTCAGGTCTGCTTGCTGGGTGGTCACCTTGCAACCATACTGTTCAAATTTGCGGATAATCCATTCCCCGCAACGTTCATGTCCCTCCGTATTCATGGCACGCGGCCCGAAGTCGCACTGAGCGGCACAGAACGCATAGGCAGAATCGGCGTTGAAGGCAGGTCCTGCCGGTTTCTGTTCTTCCGTGTCGGCAGTATGAGGTCGCTGCCATTCATCAAGCAGTGGCTTGAGGGCAAAAGTGTATACCAGGAAGAGGGCTGCTAAGGCAAGCACCAGGATGACAAGTTTCTTCATGCGGTCAGGATGTGTGTGTGGAATGTTGAACCTCTGTCATAACCCGTAGCCAGTTGCCTCCCCATATCTTTCGGATGTCTTCTTCATTATAATGGCGTCGCAGCAGTTCGCGTGTGAAATTAATCAGTTCCGAAGAATCGGCAAGGCCGGGCACTCCTCCATCGCCGTCGAAATCCGTTCCTATCCCCACATGGTCGATGCCCATTATCCGGATGGCATGTTCCAGATGTTCTATGGCATGGAGGATGGTGGCTTGTCCTTCTTTCAGGAGGAAACCATTGTACAGTGTGATTTGCATTACGCCGCCTTTCTTAGCCAGCGCGCGCATCTGGTCGTCGGTAAGGTTGCGAGGATGATCGCATAGTGCTCGGCAGCATGAATGGCTGCACACGATGGGGGTGCGACTGATGTTGATGGCATCGTAGAAGCTGGACTCCGCTGCGTGGCTTAAGTCAACCATGATTCCCAAGTCGTTCATGCGTGCAACGGCTCTCCTTCCAAAGTCACTTATACCGCCATGGGTTTGTGAGCCTCGCGCTGAGTCGCAGATGTCGTTGTCACCATTGTGACAGAGGGTTACATAAACCACCCCGCGTCTGGCAAAGTGATCCAGCAGCTCGAGGTTGTTCTCAATGGCCAGTCCGTTCTCAATGCCCAGCATGATGGATTTCCGTCCTTCTGCTTTGTTGGCGAAAAGATCCTCCGGTGTACATGCAATGGAGACGGCTTCTGGGTATTGGGCTACAATCTTTTCTATCTTGTCAAAGATAAGATCGGTAAAAACAGCAGGAGTAATGACCTTCTGGGTGTTGGCCCATGAGGTGTCAACCATTTCTGCGAAAGTCTTTCCTTTTTTGGGTTGTGGCAGGTAGGCCACCATAGTGACGGCATCCTGGCGTCCCTCTTTCATCTTCGGAAGATCCACGAGGATATGCTTTTCACGTTGTCCGAACTCCACACCCTGCGGAAAGAACATCGGTGTGTCGCAGTGGCTGTCAAGGGTCAGTGTGCGATGGTGCAGATTCTTGGCCTGGCGATAGAGCGAGGCTTCCTCCACCAGCCATCGGAAGAGCGGCAGTCCTTCCTTGCCGAGCCATTCCGGATGCCACTGTACACCCAGTACTGCTTTGTATTCCTTGCTTTCCATAGCTTCGATAACACCGTCGGGAGCTGTGGCAGAAACAAGGAAATGAGGCCCGGGGGCACTGACCGCCTGATGATGGAAAGAGTTGACAAACAGCTGAGGCTCTCTATATATATTATATAAGGTGGAGCCAGGGGTGATGTTGACGATGTGTGTCGGTTCTGTCCTGTCAGCGTCTTGTGAGTGGCGGATGCTGACATCCTCGTTCTTCTCCTTTAGTTCTGAGAGGTCTTGTGCGACCTTTCCTTCCAGTGCCATGGCCAGTGTCTGTATGCCACGGCAGATGCCCAGAAGGGGAATCTGCCGGTTGAAAGCAAGGCGGGTAATGAGCAGCTCCGGCAAATCACGCACGGCATTGACATGTCCCAACTTCGGAGATGGCTGTTCGCCCGCCCAGAGCGGGTTGTAGTCGGCGCCGCCAGTGAGCAACAGACCGTCTATCTGGTCCAGGGTGCTGAGGATGACCGTTTCATCGGCAACAGGAGGGATGATGAGCGGAGTACCGCCTGCATCTACAATCTGTTGATAGTAACGCTCGCGGAGTGTCGCATCCTCGCCCGAGAAGTTGGCAGTCAGTCCGATGACAGGTCGCTCTGTTTTTCCTACAAATGCCTTGTAGGCACTTTGCAGGTGAGCGTCAAGATTGTAGTCAGTCAACATGTACGGGTATTTCTCTTTTTATACTCTGCTCCAGGGATATGAGCGTTTCTGTAGATACTACGCCGGGAATGCCCTGTAACTGGTTGTTGAGCAGTTCCATCAAGTGCTCGTTGTCGCGTGCGTAGCATTTCAGCAACATGGTGTAGGTTCCCGTTGTGTAGTGGCATTCCACAATTTCGGGAATATCCTTCAGCTGCTTGACGACATCTTTGTACATACTTCCGCGCTCTAAGTTGAGTCCAACATAAGTGCAGGTGGAATAGCCTAAGCTCTTTGGGTTGACATCGAAGCCGCTACCAGTGATGACGCCATCTTCAATGAGGCGTTGTACACGCTGATGGATGGCAGCGCGGGAAACCCCACATTCAGCAGCAACGTCTTTGAAAGGGATGCGTGCATTCATGGAAAGAATGCTCAGGATCTTCTTGTCAAGTTTGTCGATTTTCTCCATTTTCTTTTTGAATCAATCAATAGGTTTGGTAACAATTTGTTAGCAAAAGTATATATTTTTATTGATTCAAACAACAAAATGCGCGAATATTTTTGAAATATCCGCGCATTTTGCGTCATATTGGTATAACTGTCGGAGAAATTACTTCTCGATGCCTTCCAGTTCTACGGTGAAAATCAGTGTTGAGAAGGGCTTGATCTGTCCGGCCTGACGTTCTCTATATCCCAGCTCCTGTGGGATGTAAAGCTCCCACTTGCTGCCTACGGGCATGAGCTGCAGGGCCTCTGTCCAACCGGCAATCACCTGATCGCAGCGGAACGAGGTGGTCTGCGGATTACGCTTGTAGGAACTGTCGAAGACCGTTCCGTCAATCATCTTTCCTTCGTATTTCACGGTGACCTTGTCGGTAGCCTGCGGTTTCTCGCCCTCACCCATGGTGATCACCTTGTACTGGAGTCCGCTGGGCAGGGTTACTACGCCTTCTTTCTTGGCATTCTCTGCCAGCCAGTCGGCATTTTCCTTCTTATAGACAGCAGCCTGAGCTTCTTTGACGGCACGCAAGTGACTCTCATAGAAGTCGCGGGCCAGTGAGTCGGTAAAGATGCTGTTGTCACCCGTCAGCGCACTGAGGAATCCCTTGTGGAACAATTCTGCATCGATCTTCTGCTCCCCAAACTCCTGTTGGGTAGAGGGAAGGATGCGCTCCTTGGCCATCATGGCAATCTGGTAGCCGGCAGTCTGGGCAATATATTGGGGATCGTCAGCACGGCGGAGAGTCTCCTCATAGCCTTTGATGAAGTCTGCCATGTAGGTGGTGTCCATGTGGAGCTGCTGCTGAAGGTAGGAAATCAGTCCCATGGTGGCCGAGCGTCCAGTGGCATAGCTCAGCGTGTCGGTGGTGTTTTCCAGCTTGACAGTAGTCTGCTCAACGGCAGCTGCGGGCTGGATCTTCTTAACTTTCTTGGCAGCAGTTGCGGTGTTGAGAGAAGTTCCCAACACAACAGCTACGACCAGTAATATCATCTTCTTCATTTCTCTTATGAATGGAATTGTTGAAAATCTTCTGCTATCGGATGATTATTCAATACCGAGGAGCTCAACCTTGAAGATCAGGGCAGAGAAAGGCTTGATTTGTCCAGCCTCACGCTCAGCATAAGCCTGATCCTGGGGAATGTAGATCTCCCAAACAGAACCAACAGGCATATTGGTGAGTGCCTCTGTGAAGCCCTTGATGACCTGGTTGGCACGGAGCTGTGCGGGCTCGTTGCGCTTGTAAGAACTGTCAAAGACTGTTCCGTCGATGGTTCTGCCCTCATAGTGTACTTTCACGCGGGAAGTATCTTTCGGAGTCTCGCCGTTACCTTCCTTGATAACCTTGTAGAGAACACCGTTCTGCAGTTCCTTCACGCCCTCTTCCTTCTTGGTCTTAGCCAGGAACTTCTCGCCAGCTTCCTTGTTGGGACCATATTCCTTCATCAGGTTCTTGGCCTTTAACTCACGCATCTTGCTCTCTGCCAGCTGCTGAGCCTGCTCAACGGTCATCTTGGCATTCTTGCCAGTGGTTCCTGCTATGAAGCCTGCCATGAGGTTCTTCATAGAAATGGACTGGGTGCTGTCGTTGCCGAACACCTCACGGTTGATGCCTACAACCATCTGGTTGCTGATCTGCTGGCCAATCTGAATACCTGCATAGTAAGCAGCCTTCTCCTTGTCGTTGCCGGCGTTGGCACCATCGTTCAGACCCTTGATGAACGCGTCAATGTAGGCGGTGTCGATACCCATGCGCTGAACAAGATAGTCTTTCAGACCCTGAGACTGGGAGAGACCCATGGCATAGCTCATGGAGTCAACATCGCTCTTCAGGTTTGCTTTCGGAGTAGAATTGCCGCAAGATGTTATCATAGCGGCGATAGCCATAGCGGCTACAAATGTGATTTTTTTCATTGCTTTGTTTTGTTTATATTTATAATTCATTATTTTTCTTCTTTCTACTTTCCTCCTTCATCTTATTTTCATACCACTTCAATCAGCTCTACGTCGAAGACCAAGGCAGCAAAGGGCGGAATGGATTGTCCGGCACCATGCTCACCGTAGCCCAGATGGTAGGGAATGAAGAAACGGTATTTGGCACCCTCCTGCATGAGCTGCAGACCTTCTGTCCAGCCGGCAATAACACCGTTCAGGGGGAAGGTGGCGGGTTCGCCGCGTTGGATGCTGCTGTCGAAGAGTGTTCCGTCGATAAGCATTCCCTCATAGTGGCACTTTACTCGGTCGGTTGCCTTTGGCTTGCGGCCGTTGCCTTCTTGTAGAATCTTATACTGCAGACCGCTGGGAAGGGTGATAACGCCGTCTTTCTTTGCGTTCTCAGCCAGGTATTTCTCGCCGTCGGCTTTCTGTGTCTTGAACTTTTCTGCGGCAGCAGCACGCTGTTTCTTCTCCTGCTCGGCGAAGAAGTTCTGTACGAGGGTTTGTGCCTCTGCATCGGAAACCTGTTTCTTGGCACCGGCGATAACGTCTTTGATAGCCTGTGCGAAGTCGTCAATATTCAACTCCTGAGCTCCCATGTCGCAAAGCTGGCGACCAATGCCGAGGCCCAAGGCGTAACTTACTTTATCCATGTCTAATTACCTTAGTTATTTTTACTTTATTTTAAAAAACTCGGCAAAGATACAATTTTTTCGTGATAGAGAACTCATATTTCGATAAAAAACATTATTTTTGTGCATGATTAACAATTAGAAGTATAAAAAGGCAACATATGAAGAAGAAAATTGTATTTCTGACAGGTGCCGGCATGTCCGTGGAGAGTGGATTCAAGACTTTCCGAGGCAGTGACGGTCTTTGGGAGAACTTCCCCGTAGAACAGGTGGCCAGCCATGAGGGATGGGAGCGTGACCCGGACTTCGTGAATGGATTTTATAACGGATTGCGCAAAAAGCTCTTTGCTGCACAGCCCAATGAAGGCCATCGCCTCATTGCGGATTTGGAAAAAGACTATGAGGTGGTGGTGGTGACCCAGAACGTGGACAACCTGCATGAAAAGGCGGGCTCCACCCATATCATCCACCTGCATGGTGAGTTGACGAAGGTATGCTCTTCGCGCGACCAGTTCGATGAACGCTATGTAAAGGAACTGACCGAAGACAATAGCGAGGTTTCTCCCGGCGAGAAAGCCGGTGATGGTTCCTTGCTCCGTCCGTTCATCGTGTTCTTCGGAGAGTCTGTTCCGATGATCAGTCCCGCTGCTGAAGCAGCTTCTGTGGCCGACATCTTCGTTATCATCGGTACCTCTTTGAATGTCTATCCTGCTGCAGGTCTGGTGCGCTACTGCCGTCCCAGCATTCCCATCTATCTGATAGATCCGGACGAGGTTCCGACTGGTGGCATCCCGAACCTCACCCATATCCGCAAGGGGGCTTCCGAGGGAATGAAGGAGTTATGTAAGATGATTGAATAACCATTAACACAAAAACAAAATGAAGACAAGAAGTATTTTTTGGTTTTTTATGATGATCGCCTTGCCTCTTCAGGCACAGGTTACCATGAATATTGATGCCACGTTGCGTGGGCCGAAGATCAGCCCCTATCAGTATGGCTTGTTCTTTGAGGAGATCAACCATGCCGGCGACGGAGGTCTCTATGCCGAGCTTATTCGCAACCGTTCGTTTGAGGATGATATCACCTACGACAACACGACCGTTCCGGAGTATTGGAGTGCAGTGGGAGAGGCAGGTCTCCAGATTGTTGATGAGAACTTATTGAACGATGTGCAGGAAAAGTGCATGAGCATATACACTACAAGCGCTTCTACAAGTCATCTTCAGGGAGCGGCCAATGGTGGTTTCTGGGGAATGAACTTCGTGAGTGGCAAGACTTATACGCTCTCCCTCTGGGCCAAAGGCTCCAATACTGGCTATACAGGAAACATCATTGCCCAGTTGCAGTCGGCCGATGGCCTCACCGTATGTGGCGAAGCCGTTGTCAGTGGCGAGGTTGCCGTGGGCGAATGGCGGAAGTTGACGGCTGTTATCACCGCTACGGAATCGGCTCCGAACGGACGTTTTGCCCTGCTGACTTCCAACAACGGACAGCTCTTTGTGGATGTTGTCTCCCTCTTCCCCGAAACCTGGAAGGAACGCATGAACGGCCTGCGCCCGGACTTGGCACAGCTGCTGGCCGATACGAAGCCCACCTTCCTGCGCTTCCCTGGTGGCTGTTATGTGGAAGGAACCGATGGTTTCGAGAATGCTTTCCAGTGGAAGAAGACCATTGGCCCCATTGAAGGCAGAAATGGTCATCAGAACGTTAACTGGGGTTATCGCTCCAGTGACGGTCTCGGCTATGACGAATACCTGCAGTTCTGTGAAGATCTTGGCGCTGCACCGATGTTTGTCGTAAATGTCGGTCTTGGTCATAATTATATCATTCCGATGGAAGATCTTGACACGCTGGTGCAGAACACCCTTGATGCCATTGAATATGCCAATGGCGATATCACCACCGAGTGGGGTGCCAGACGCATTGCCAACGGTCATACCGAACCTTACGGACTGAAGTTCGTGGAGATTGGTAACGAGAACTACCAGGCCAATTCCGCCCAGCAGAGCCAGGACTACGCCGAGCGCTATTATAAGTTCTACAAGGCCATCAAGGAGAAATATCCGGATATCATTACTATCGGCAACGTGGAGGCTTGGGGAACGGACAATCCTTCCTGGCGCAACGATTATCCCGTGGAGCTTGTTGACGAGCACTACTACCGTAGTAATACCTGGATGCGCAACAACTATCATAAATATGACAACTACGACCGCAGCATAGGTGTTTATAACGGAGAGTATGCTGCCAATGAAACAGGCACCTATGGCACTTATGGTAACATGAACAGTGCTTTGGGTGAGGCCGTCTATATGCTGGGCATGGAGAAGAACTCTGATGTCTGTCGCATGGCATCGTTCGCCCCTATCTTCACTCATGTGGACGATCCCCGCTGGCCCTATGACATGATTCACTTCAGTTCCGACAAGAACTTCGTTACTCCCTCTTATTATGTGCAAAAGCTGTTGGCCAACAACCTTGGCACCCAGAACCTGCTTTGGACGGAAACGGGCAATGTCCTGTCAGATGTTCACAAGATAGGCGTAGGCACTTGGAACACCTCCGTTTATTTCGATGATGTCAAGGTGGTGACTGGTGACGAGACGGTGCTCATCGATGACAATTTCAGTTCGAACAGCGGATGGACTAACGGAGCGGGAACATGGAACGTCGTTGGAGGCACCAAGCGACAGACCAATGCCAACCTGACGAATTGTACTTCCATCAACGACACGGAGATCCCCACCAATAAATATACCCTTACGCTGCGTGCCAGAAAGACTTCCGGATCAGAGGGTTTCCTGATTATCTTCGACTATAAGGATGCTAAGAACTATAGCTGGTGGAATGTAGGCGGCTGGAGCAACGGACAGTTTGGCATAGAGGTATGCCGTGACGGAGTAAAGTCAACGCTGACTACGGCCAAGGGAACTATTGAGACCAGCCGATGGTATAAGATCAAGGTGGAAATGGACGGGGCAGAAGTAAAATGCTACATTGATGATGCCTTGATCCACACGGCCACGCTGCCCTCCAACAAGGCTGTTTACCAAAGTGTCCAGCTCGACGAGGAGCAGGGATTGATGCTGCTGAAGGTAGTGAATCCCAATGCTGATGCCCAGACGCTGAACCTGAACCTGACGAACATGAGCGCCATCGACGGCACCGTTGTCAGGATGACCGCTGCGGCAGGCACCAGTGAAAACACGCTGACCAATCCCGACAATGTGAAGCCGCAGGCAGAAGAATCCATTCCGTCAGTGGAGTCATTGGACATCCCGCCCTTCTCGCTGAATATCTTCCGCATCCATGTGACCGATGTCGCTGAAGAGCAGCCTGTAGGCTCTACTGCCGTCTATGAGAAGGAAGATGCTGGAAAGAGCTATTACCTCTATGCCCACATGAATGCGTCGAAGGAAATTACCAATTATGCCGTGAGCCGCTATGGTTCCATCTGGACCGACCTCCTGAATAGTGCAGAGGTGTTCGATACCAAGGCCAAGACTGTCACAGGCGGCATGCGCGATGCTTATGTTTTCCGCATGGAGAATGGGAAGTTCATGCTTGCCGGCACCGACATGACCTCGCGTCTCGGATGGGAAAGCAACCACATCATGGATTTCATGGTTTCCAATGACCTGATCCATTGGGACAAAGAGATAAAGATTGACTTGGAGAGTGCTGAGAACCTCAGCGCCCTGGGGCTTTCCAGTGCTGATGACATGAAAGCAGCATGGGCTCCGCAGGTTATCTTCGATCCTGTTACGGGTAAGTATATGGCCTACTACTCCGTAGGCTTCCCCGACCGTCACCGCATCTACTACCAGTTGCTCGACGAAGATTTGAATGTGCTCACGGAGCCACGTCTGCTCTTTGACCCGGGCTATGATGTCATTGATGCCGACATTGTTTGGAATGCTGTTGACCAGCGTTATGTTATGATCTACAAGTGGGAGGGTGTCTTCCACCTCTATCAGGCAGTAGCCACGCAGCTCGTGCCGACAGACAAGACAACGGGCACCTGCCAGTGGACAATCCTGCCGGAGTTCGACATCTATGAGAGCGGTCAGGGCATTGAGGGCGCCAGCCTCTTTCGTCCCATCGGCAGCAGGCAGTGGAAGATGGCGTACATGAACTATAGCGGCGGTGGCTATAAGGTTCGCAACCTTGATGAGCACTGCATGAATCCTTCCGCCGGTACGGTCATCAAGGGTAGTGTGCAACCCCAGCATGGTTCCTTCGTGAAGCTCACGGAGCGGGAGTATCAGCATCTGCGTAATTGGGAAGCACTGATGAAGTTGCTGCCCGGCATGGTTTCCAAATACAATGAGTCGCATGATGCGACCATCGGTGCTGCCGTGACAAAGGCACAGGAGGCTCTTGCTACCAGTGGAACCTTTGATGAGGAATACCAGGCCATGGAGGAGGCACTGCAGGAACTCTCCCAGGGCAATGATATCTATGAGCGCTATCTGCGTGAGCAGGCAGAGGCCGGCAACCCCACCGACTTTACACCGCTTATCATCAATGCAGACTTCAGTCAGGAGTCAACAGGCTGGGAAGGAACAACCTTCACTGCTGTTGACGGACTTGTGGCGGAGCAGTTCAATAAAACCTTCGACTTCTACCAGATCCTCGAAGATATGCCTGCCGGCAAGTATGAGTTGGTGGTGCAGAGCTTCTATCGCTATGGTCTTCCGGCAACGGCCTACGACAGCCATGTCAATGGTACTGAGCAGCTGCTTGCCGAGCTCTATGTGCAGGATGTGGCCAGCACGCCCATCATGAGCCTCTATGCAGAAGACGACTACACCAGCTCTCCCTACACCTATCCCGATAACATGACGCAGGCGGAAGAGGCTTTTGGACATAATGACCTGTATTATAACAAACTGTCATTCACCTTCAAAGGCGGCAGCCTGCGCTTCGGCATTCGGAAGGATTCTATCCAGGACCGCGACTGGACTTGTTTCGACAATTTCAAGCTTCGATTCATAGAGCCTACTACGGGGATTCAAGAAGTGGAAAGTGGAAGGCGGAAAGTGGAAAGGAATGAGGTCTATGACCTCCAGGGGAGAAAGGCTGAAGGTTCGAATCCCGGTCTCTACATTGTGAATGGAAACAAGGTCGTGATGAAATAAAGACAGAAGAAAGGTATGCTTTGTGAGTGTCAAAGCATACCTTTCTTTATTGTAAAGCACTGCTTTCGTGATGTAAAAGGGCTGAGTTTTAAAAGTATAATAAATTATATTGAAAAGTAAAATAAATTATTTTGCAAGGTAAAATAAATTATATTGCATTCCAAAATAAATTATATTGGTCAGTAAAATAATTTATTTTACTTGATGAACTCAATCCTTTTAGCTGATGAACTCAATCCTTTCACAGGCCAAAGGGAATCCTTTTGGCAAAGAAGAGCTTAGAGTTTAGAATGAAAAATGATGGAACAGGAATAAAATAGCCCCTCCCTATGGGGAGGGGTTGGGGAGAGGCTGTTCCCCTCCCTCGGGAGGGGTTCTTGCCTTGCAAGCGTCCTTCGGCCGAGCGGGGGTGGGGTTACCTCAACCTCAGTCCCATGCGGGCCTCAACAACATTGACGACGTAGTCGCCCAGTTTCTCACACTCGTTGATGAGATCGATGTAGATGGTACCCTCGGCGTAGGTGTACTCGTGGTTGTTGACATCCACGATGTTCTGCGCCTTGAGCTGGTTGCGGTAGTTGTTGATCTCATTCTCGATGTTGAATGTACGGTTCACGTCGTAGGAGTCCTTGCGACCGCCCATGAGGAGGTTCATCTGGGTGAGTGCCTGCTCGGTGAGCAGCATCATCTGGTGCAGATGGCCGTACTGCTTCTCATTGAAGTGGTCTTGCTTGGCCTGGTACTTGCGCGAGATGGTGCGTGCCATGTTGTAGCAGGCATCGCCGATAGACTCCAGTTCGCTCACCTCGCGCAGCATGGAGCGAATCTTCGCCTTGGTGTCGTCGGAGAGGTGGGCGTCGCTGACGCTTTCGAGGTATTTGGCAATCTCCAGTTCCATGTTGTCGGAAATGTTCTCATACTTCTCAATACGCGAGTAGAGCTTGTTGAATTCCTCCACGTTCTTGCCGTTTTTCTTGGTACTGGTGGCTGTGGATGACTCGTTGAGTAGGTCTTGCACCATGCCGAACATACGCTGCATGCGTTCGCCAAAGGCGCGTATCTCCTTCTGTGCTTCAAGCACGGAGAGCTCGGGGGTCTTCATGAAGCCGGCAGTGATGAAGTGCAGGCGGAAGTCCTCTTCTTCGTCCATCTTCTTCGGCTTGATGACCCAGCATACGAATTTCTCTATCTGCGGGATGAACCAGATGAGGATGCCGGCGTTGATAACGTTGAAGCAGGTGTGGAAGGCGGCGAGAATAAAGGTCAGCTTGTCGTTGGAGTTCATGCCGGCCATATCCTTGCCTGCGGATGTGCCCACATAGTCAACGAGGTTGATGACGCTGTCGATGAAGAAGTGGAAGACCATGAGAATCCAGATGACGCCGAACACGTTGAAGAACATGTGGGCGAGAGCAGCACGCCGTGCCTGCGCGTTCGCCGACATGGCAGCGAGGTTTGAGGTGATGGTCGTTCCGATGTTCTCACCGAGCACCAGTGCTACGCCCTGATAGATGGGCATGGCTCCCGTGGCGCAGAGCAGCATGGTGATGGCCATCACGGCAGCGGAAGACTGCACGCAGAATGTCATCACGCCGCCCAACAGCAGGAAGGTGAGCGTGGTCAGGAAGGAGTTCGGGTCGAATGACTTGAAGAAGTTCACCACGGCCTCGTTGTGTCCGAGGTCCATTTCCATGCCCGTGGCCTTCAGTGTGGTAAGACCCAGGAGCAGGAAGGCAAGTCCGAAGAGGAAGTCGCCGATATAACGGCGCTTCTTCAGGTAGATAAGGATGATGCCGACGAAGAAGCCTGGATAAACCAGCACGGAGATGTCAAACGTCGTACCGGCGGCCATGATCCATGCCGTGAGCGTGGTTCCGATGTTGGCCCCCATGATGACGGAGATGGCTTGTGCCAGTGTGAGCAGTCCGGCGTTGACGAACGAGACGGTCATCACCGTTGTAGCCGTTGACGACTGTACGGAGGCTGTTACGAACATACCCGTCAGAAGACCGGTGAAGCGGTTGGTGGTCATGGCACCCAGGACGTGGCGCAGCTGCGGGCCGGCCATCTTCTGCAGGGCCTCACTCATGCTTTTCATACCGAACATCAGCAGTGCGAGGGAGCCCAACAGTTTGAACAATACCCAAATAGACATGGAAAATGATGGTTTTAGTATATTCTATTTGCGTGCAAATTTAGTCTATTTATTCCATTCGTCAAAGTTTTTGGCTGTTTTTTATTGTCTGTATGAAAATAATTTGTATTTTTGCACAACCTCAAGATTACTGAAAACCTATGACAGACAAAGTTGAAATACGCTGTAAGAACACAGGAGAGACCCTTCAGGTTCCTATCGGCAGCTCGCTGCTCGATGTTTTTTCGATGACTGGTATCCAGATGGAGCACGGCCCCGTGCTGGCTTTGGTCAACAACAAGGCGGAAGGACTCAAGTACAGGGTCTACCGCAGCAAGAACATAGAGTTCCTCGACATCACCACACCGTCAGGTCGCCGCACCTATACGCGCACGCTCTTCTTCGTGCTATGCAAGGCCGTCCACGACCTCTTTCCTTTCGGGTCGGTGGTCATCGACATACCTGTTTCCAATGGTTACTACTGCGATCTCCACATCGGCCGCGACCTGACACTCCTTGACACGGATCGCATCAGGTCACGCATGCAGCAGATTATCGATGCCGCCATGCCCATCCACCGTTATGAGCGTCCCACGGAGGAGGCCATAGAACTCTTCCGCCAGCGGGGAGCCAATAGCAAGGTGAAACTCCTTGAGACGCTTGGCAGGCTCTATACCACCTACTATGAAATTGACGGCTACATCGATTATTTCTATGGAGCCATGATGGCCAACACCTCACAGCTCTATCTCTTCGGGTTGGAGAAGTACTACGACGGGCTGCTGCTCCGCATCCCTTCCATGCAAGATGCTTCACAACTGGGCGAGCTCATACGCCAGGACAAGATGTTCGAGATCTTCAAGGAGCACCACCGCTGGCAAAACATTCTCGACATGAGCACCGTGGGAGAGTTCAACGAGGCGGTGCAGAAGGGGCTCGTCAAGACCATTATCAACGTCTCCGAGGCCCTGCAGGAGAAGAAAATAGGACAGATTGCCGACATGATTGCCGAACGTCGGCCGCAGCTGGTGCTCATCGCCGGCCCTTCGTCGAGCGGAAAGACTACCACCTGTAAGCGCATTTCCGTGCAGTTGTTTACCAACGGCCTGCGCCCGGTGCAGATTTCCCTCGATGACTATTTCCTCAACCGCGAGGATACTCCGCTCGATGAGCATGGCGACTACGACTTCGAGAGCATCCATGCACTGAACATCCCGCTTATCAACGAACAGTTCAATGCCCTCTTCCGGGGCGAAGAGGTGGAGTTGCCGCGCTATGACTTCCCCACCGGTCGCAGCGTGAAGAGCGGCAGGAAATTGTCGCTGAAGCCCAATGAGGTGCTTGTGGTGGAGGGCATCCACGCCCTGAACCCGGAGCTTACCTCGCAGGTGCCCGAGGACAAGAAGTTCCGCATCTACGCCTCGGCACTCACTTCCCTCCTCCTCGACAACCATAACTATGTGCCGACCACAGACAACCGACTGCTGCGCCGCATCATCCGCGACTACAAGTACCGTGGTTGTTCCGCACGGGAGACCATCCGTCGCTGGCCCAGCGTGAGGGCAGGGGAGAACAAGTGGATCTTCCCTTATCAGGAGAATGCCGACGTGATGTTCAACACTGCCATGATCTACGAGCTGGCCGTCATCCGTTCAGAGGCTGAAGCTGTTCTGGAACTGGTGCCGGAGAACTGCCCGGAGTATGCTGAGGCTTACCGTCTCAGGAAGTTCCTCCGCTATATTGTTCCCGTGCATATCGACACGTTGCCGCCCACGTCGCTCCTCCGCGAGTTCCTCGGCGGTTCCTCATTCGAGTATTGAGAATTCTTTCTTCCATTCGGAATTTATTGCAGTTTTGCAGTAAATTCCGAATAAAAGTTTGCTCCAATTCGGAATTCGTTGTAAAAATTCGCGATAAAAATTAAGGAATCTTAACAGTGTATTCTGGAGAAAAAGCTGCGCAGATTCTTGTTTTTGTGCAACGGGAAAAAGAGGGCATTTGGCTTGAGTTGATGACTGTTTCCATTGAAAAGCCAGAGTCGGGCCTTCTCTACCTTGAAAGCAATGCTCTTCTACCCTAATCCCAGACCTTTTCCAGGCTAAACCCAAAGCTTTTAGACCCTAAACCCTTTGCCTTTAGCCCGGAAGAGGTTTGCATATAGCGCGGAAGAAAGAAGGTATTGGCGTGAGACCCGCCAATTGTCAACAAACAAGAGGATAGCTTTTACAGACCGAAAGGATAGCTCTTGCAGAGCGTTCAGTGAGCCTGGGAGTCCGAAAAATATGGGTTATTTTCGTAAGAGCTTGACAATCAGGCATTTGCTATTTTGGAATGAAAAATCGAAATTTTCGCGTTTTTCGGAATTGGAGCGAGTGAAGTTGATTTTAAACGTGAATTTTTGTTAAAATTGTTGTAATTTTTCAGAAAAACATTGCACCCCCGCACTTGTTAAGGAAGCGTGTGGGGGCGCAAGGATGATGCTGTTCGTCAGCTGTTACATCAGCGTAAATCCGCCTGTAGATGTCTGGGGAGAGGATTGCGGGTTGGAGGTTGTCTTCGACAGGATGTAATAGCCGGAGGTTTCCGATGTAAAGGTCAGCTCGTACTGATAATACTCATCGTAGGGAGCATAGCGTGTGTCCGTGCTGATCAGCTGGATGTTCATGCTGGCCGTGTTGTTGCCCGTCTTGACATACTCTGCCAGAGCGCTGTAGTAGGAAGTGTTGGCATCCAGCTGGAAGCTGGTTACTTCTATCGCCCTTCCGCTTGTCACTCCGAACTGATACCAGGTGTTCCTGCTGGGGGAGAACCGCTTGTTGATAACGTTTTCAGGAGCCTTTGATACCATGGCCGGACTCTCCCTGACGAAGGTGAAGTCCTGCTGCTGGGTGGTGAGGCTTCCCTCAAGCGTTCCGCTCACCTTGCCTACGCCGTTGGCATAGAATACCAGTGTAAGGGTTTCCGACAGGCCGTTGCCTTCGTTATCACGGTAAGTAAAGACAATCTTAGCCTTGTTGGCGTTGGTCTTCTCATAGGTGGCGGACTGCAGGATATAGTACGCTCCGGACAAGGGGTCGACCTGCTTGTTCAGACTGCTGATGCCTCCCTGCACGCTGGCAGAGTTGTTGTCAACGAAATAGAAGTCTAGCTCATGCAGAGGATAGAGCATGTTCTGGCAGTGGAAGTGATAGCCGACGGCCTCTTCGGGTGCATAGTCCTCCTCGGCGTAAGTCGGACTCTCCTGAGTCTTGGTTCCAGTGAACACAACTCCATTCACGGTTATTGTCACGGCTTGGTCGGTCAGCGCATTGACATACCACACCTCATCACCTGACCCGCTGCTCAGTTTGAGCTCTCCCGTCAGGGGCTCGTAGGAATAGTTGAAGGAAGCGGAACGGACTTGGTTAAAGCGTCCTGATTCGAGGTCGTAGGTGTATTGTGTGTACTGCCCGGTCATGTCCGAGTTGAAGTGAACGATTGTTCTCGTATAGCGGTCGTAGGACTGCAGTTCCCATGTTCCTCCTTGCAGTTGTGCAACGCTGCCATGAAAGTTTGTGCCCGTCAGCAGCGGTTCATCATCCCCTCCGCAGGCCACTGTCATCAGAACGAGGAGCAGCGGAAGCATCCATCGTGAAATCATCTTGTTCATCATTATGTTCTTTTTGTAAATAATCCTATTATCTCCCTATTATCTCCTTATTATCTTCTTAATATCTCCCTATTCCCGATAACTGTCAAGCTTCTTGAGGAAGTAGTCGCGGAAGTCCGACCAGCGGTAGTAGGGACCGCTGACAGGTGTGAGGGGCAGCGTGGTCTCGTTCTCATTGAGCAGTGCCTTCACAAGAATATCTCCTTGACTCCCTGCCTCCTTGTCTCCTTGTCTCCTTGACTCCCTGACTCCTTGACTCCTTGGTTTATAGAATACTAGCTGCACGTTGCAGCCCATGGGGAAGATGCGGTAGTTCAACCACCCCAGGTCGTCGAGCTGTTCCAGATCATCGGTCTGCAGACCGCAGTTGTCCATTTCCAACAGGCAGGCCAGTGGCATGACGCACACCTCATGGCCATAGCGGAGCGTGGCTCCCGGATGGTCATACTGCAGGCAACTGTCAGCCTCCTGTATCATCATGCGCAGGAGGTTACGCTGTGAGAACGGCATCACGCCGCCGTTGAGCTTGCAGGAACCATAGCTCACATACCAGCTGGCGTTCTCGATGAGCCAGTTGTCATAGATTTCCTCCTCGGTATAGATGTCATAGAGAGAGAGCTCATGGCGCAGTTCCGTGCTCTGAATGTTGGAAGCCTGCTTCCACAGGTAGTAGTTCAGTGACGACTGGTCCACGTTTTCCTTCAGGTACTCTTCATCGTTGAAGAGCGCACGCATCAGGCGACTATAGTTCGCATGGTTCTTCTTGAACTCGTTCAGTTTGTTTCCCGTCTCACCGCTCCAGCGCTTCTTGCCGATGTCCTTCGCGTCGAAGTTCATGTACCACATATCGTGTTCCGAGGCATCATGGCGAATGTTGAGCTGCGGGTTCAGTGCCTTGAGCTCCTGCAGCGCGTTCTCCATGGAGAGGATGCAGCGGATGACGACAGTGCTCTTCGCGTCGATGTTCGTCTTGCCCTTGAACACTTCGGGGAAGCGCTCATACATGCGGTGGGCAATGCCGCGGTGCTGTTCGGCTCCAAGCAGAGTCAGTTCACCACGACGGTGGCGTGCAGCATCGCGCAGGAGGGATACCTTGCGTAGCACCTCCTTGCCCAGTGGCGTGAGCTTACCCAGTGAGTCGGCCTTCATCAGCGGGCGGTAGGCGTTGTCGTAGTCGCCTCTGGAGATGAGATGGCGTGAACCATGACGGCCGTAGTGGGAGATATAGAACGGCTCATAGCCCGCCGGTGCGGGTGTGAGTGTCTGCTGAAGCGGTCCGGGGTAGGCAAAGTAGTTGCTGCCGGAGCGCAGCACATTCTCCACGATTTCCTTCCTTGACGGTTGTGCCGAGGCTGTTAGTGTCAGCAGTAAGAGCACAAGTGACATCATTCGTTGTTTCATATCAAATCAATGTTATCAGTATATCCCATACAGCCACGATGTGGCAGATGCTGCCGGCCAATACGAAGAAGTGGAACACCGTGTGCATGTATCTTTTTTTGTTCAGACTGTAGAACAGGGCACCGGTGATGTAGCACACTCCCTCGGCGAAAATCCATCCCACCGCCAGGGCCGGCACGCTGTCAATGAGTGGCTTGAAAGCTACCAGCACCGACAGTCCCATCAGGCAGAAGCAGGTTGTCTCCAGATGGCTGTGCTCCTTCAGGTGGATGAACGACACCACCGTTCCTGCCACGGCACAGCCCCAGATGAAGACGAACATCGCCCAGCCCCAGTAGCCCTGCTCGCGCATGGCGATGAGCGTGATGGGGGAGTAGGAACCGGCGATGTGCCAGTAGATGGCGGCATGGTCCCACTTGCGCAGCCGCTCCTTCCATTTCGACAGGGCAGGCATGGCATGATAGACCGTGGAAGCCACATAGCTCATCAGCATGCCGAAGAGGTAGAGCGCAACACCGGCTGTGCCCCATCCGTTTCCAGCCCGCAGGCACCACCACAGGAATCCTATGCCCATGAGCACACCCAGGATGATGCCTCCGGCATGCGACCATGCATTCCAGAGTTCTTCCTTCGCTGTGTAGAAAATAGTATGCTTCTTCATGTCTGATGACGCTTATGGCAGGCAAAGTTACGAAAAGGATGCTAAAGATACAAAAAAAATAGAATATTTTACTTTTATGACACAGGATTTCAGTTTTTTTGTGTAAGTTTGCAACGGATATATAATAATATAGAAGAAAACCTAACTATCAGACAATATGAAGAAACATTTGTTTTTCCCCATGCTGACCCTCTGTGCGCTCTTGTTTTCCATGGAGGCGGCAGCGTCACCAAAGTGGATTGATGTGACGGCTAATTACATCACCAATCCTAACTTTGACAATGGAAACTACGACGGATGGTACTACTATCGTCAGTATTATGGCGGAGGCTCCACCAATCTCAGGGTAGGAGCCATGGAGTGCTGGAACGATGCCTTTGGCATCCGACAGACCCTTGTCAACCTGCCTGCCGGTGACTATCGGCTGTCAGCCAACGCCTTCTATCGCATCAAGAACAACCAAGACTCCTATGCCGCCTATCTGTCTGGAACGGAGAACATCAAGGCTTATCTCTTTGCAGGCAGCGAAGAGGTGGCCCTGAAGAGCCTTTACTCCTCAGAGCTTTCCTCCAAGCAGAGTGGATGCTGGGAAAGTTCCGGCCATTACTTTGCCAACAGTATGGAGACGGCAGTCATGGTGTTTGAGAACGGCGGACTCTTCAACCAGCTCACCTTCACCCACCCTGGCGGCGATGTAAATATCGGTATCTACTGTGACGAGTGGTTGCAGGACTGCTGGTGCCTGTGGGACAACTTCAAACTGGAGTGGTACGGAGAGCAGACCTATGTCAGCAGCGTCTCTGTGTCACCGACCAGCGAGACCCTCGTTGTGGGCAAGAAATTACAACTCACTGCCACCGTGCTTCCAGAGGATGCTACCAACAGACAGCTGACATGGAGTTCTGGCAACAATAGCGTGGCCACGGTTGACGAAAACGGACTCGTGAAGGCCATCGCCGAGGGTACCGCCGTCATCACTGCCACGGCAGCCGACGGCTCAGGAAAGAAAGGACAGTGCACCATCACCGTACAGGCCAAGCAGCGCCCGGAGGGAGAAGGAAAGGTATGGATAGACCAGACGGACCAGTATCTTGTCAACCCGGGCTTCGACAACAACTCCGATGCTGGATGGACATACGGTGCCGGCAAGAAGGTGGAAAGCGAGTGTATGGAGTTCTGGAATGCCACCAGCGATGTCTATCAGATTATCCACAACCTTCCCGCCGGATGGTATAGGCTCTCTGCCAATGCTTTCTACCGTGTGCAGGATAACGATCAAAGCTTTCAGAACTACAAGAATGGCAGCGAGGTCATCAATGCGGTGCTTTATGCAGGAGATGATGAGCAGACGCTCGTCAGCGTGTATTCCGACTGTATGCCCGACAATCTTGACTCCTATAGTGGCGCATGGAGTTATTGGGACTGGGACAGCTATACACAGTACTATTTCCCGAACTCCATGGCAACGGCCCGCATCTGCTTTGATGCAGGGAAATACTACAACGAACTGGAGTTCGAGCATACTGGCGGTGACTTGCGCATCGGCATCAAGAACACTGGCAACCAGAACAACAGCTGGTGCATCTTCGACAACTTCAAGCTGGAGCGCTACGACGAGATTGTGCCGATTACTTCCATACAGCTGAACAAATACACCGCCAACCTGATTGTGGGTGAGGAGATGCAGCTTACGGCTACCATCCTGCCGGAAAACGCTTCCATCAAGAAGCTTAACTGGATCAGCTCAAAGCCTGCCGTGGCCACCGTTGACAAGAACGGACTGGTGAAGACCTTAGACAAAGGTACGGCTTACATCCGCGTCTTGGCCACCGACGGTTCCAACTGCACCTCGCTCTGTACCGTCAACGTCAGCCGCAACAAGGCTACGGCCAGCAACCTCGTCATCAATGAGATCATGGTCTCCAATGTTGACCAGTATATCAGTCCTGCCTACAACTTCGACGGATGGGTGGAGCTTTACAACCCCTCTGACCAATCGGTGGAGGTGAGCGAACTCTACATCAGCGACGATCCGCTGAACCCGAAGAAGTGGCTCACCCCGGCCGACCAGGGCACAGTGCCTCCCGGAGGCTATAAGCTCATCTGGTTCGACAGTGCCAACATCCTGCACACCAATGCCTTCTTCAAGCTCGACACCGATGGCGGAAAACTCCTTATCAGTGACGAGAAGGGTGCCCTCATCACCGAGCAGGCCTTCCCAGCGAGCAAGGAGCGCGTGAGCTATGCACGCACTACCGATGGCGGAACGGAGTGGAAGTTCACCGACACGCCTACACCAGGTGCCAGCAACAATACGGCGACCTATGCCTTACGGCAGTCGCAGCTCGACCCACCGGTCGTTGACCTGCCCTCACAACTCTTCCAGGGAAGTTTGAGCGTGAACGTGGAGATACCGGCAGGCGTGACGCTGCGCTACACCACCGACGGATCGTTGCCAACCCTCGACAACGGTCAGACCAGCACCACTGGACAGTTCAATATCACGGAGACCACACTTCTCAGATTGCGCTACTTTGCTGACGACTACCTCGCCTCGGCCGTGACCACACGCTCTTATATCTACAAGGATCTCGACTACTCGACGCTGCCGAGCATCTCCGTTGTCACCGACAACAGGTTCCTCTACGACAACATGATGGGTATCTATGTGGACGGCATCAACGGACGACCGGGCAACGGACAGAGCTCTGCCAAGAACTACAACATGGACTGGGAGCGCCCCGTGAACTTCTCCTATCTGGACAAGGACGGACAGATGGTGTTCAATCAGGATGTGAACATGGAGATCTGTGGAGGATGGAGCCGTGCCAACAATCCTCATTCCTTCAAGCTGAAGGGCAACAAGGAGCTGGGCGGCGACAAGAAACTGCCTTATCCCTTCTTTGAGGAGAAACCCTATATCCGTAACCGTACCCTCCAGATTCGTGGTGGCGGTAACGACAACTACAGTCGTTTCATTGACCCCGCCGTGCAGACCATTATACAGCGTAGCGACATTGATATCGACGGCCAGAGCTACCAACCCGTACATCTCTTCCTGAACGGTGAGTACAAGGGTGTGATGAACATGCGTGAGCCCAACAACAAGCACTATGTCTATGCTAACTACGGATGGGATGACGATGAGATCGACCAGTTCGAGCAGAGTCCCGACTCCGGCTATGTACAGATGTGCGGTACCTACGACTCCTTCGACCTGTTGGTTAACCTCAGTGAGAGTGCCGACAACAGTGAGACCTACGACGAGATCCGTCAGCTGCTCGATGTTGACGAATATATCAACTATATGGCTTGCGGCTTCTATCTCAGACGAAACGACTGGATTCGTAACAACGTGAAAGGCTTCCGCCATCAGGACAACGGACGCTTCCGCTTCGTCAACTACGACCTCGACGGGGCATGTGGTGGATTCACCTTCGACAGCTTCATGTCCTGGGAATACAACTACAGATATGATCAACTCTACCCGTCAGGAGCGTACATCTATCAGGACAACCGTCTCGTCACCCTCTTCAAGAACCTCCTGAAGAACGAAAGCTTCAAGCGCCAGTTCATCGACACCTACTGTGTGATGGGCGGCAGCGTCTTCGAGGCTACCCGTTGTACGGAGATTATCGACGAGCTGGCAGCGAGAGTGTATCCCGCCATGCAGCTTACAGGTATGTCTCCCTATAGTTCTGCCAACTCGTTGAGCAGCAAGCTGAGCAGCTGGAACAGCAACTCCATCAGTATGCTGAAGAATTACAGTACCTTCGGTCTCTACAATACAACGGCACAGAACGTCACACTGCAGAGCAACGTGGAAGGTGCCAGTCTCTATGTCAACGGTGTGAAGATTCCCACCGGCTACTTCAACGGAAACCTGTTCGCCCCCATGCGTTTGAAGGCGGAGGCTCCCGGAGGCTATAAGTTCCTGGGATGGACGTCAGCCGACGGCTCTAATACTGAAACCACGCTACTTGCAAGAGGTTCTCGCTGGTTCTATTATGACCAGGGCTCTCTTGATGGGACGAGCTGGAACCAGAATACTTACTCTCCCGGTACGTGGATACAGAACTATGCCCCCTTCGGCTATGGTACAGACAATGTTTACACTACCATGAGCTATGGTGGTTACAACAGTAACAAGTATCCAACCTATTATTTCCGCACCTCATTGACCCTCGACAATGCTCCGGCAACCGATGATGTCTTCACAATGAACTATACCATCGATGACGGCTTCATCGTCTATGTCAACGGAACGGAGGCAGGACGCTATAACATGCCAAGCGGTTCTGTAGGTTTCAACACCTATTCCACCACCTATGCCCATGACAATCCGGATAATGGAAGCATCCAATTGCCTGCAAACCTCTTCCGCAAAGGTAGCAACCTTATTGCCGTAGAGGTGCATAACAACAGCGCCAGCAGTTCCGACATCTATTTCGATGCCGACATCACGCTCTTCTCAAAGAACGTATCGCCTACCGACTATTACTCGACAGAAGCAGAGATAGACCTGCCTACAACGTCAACGGTAAGTCTTACCGCTTACTTCAAGTCACTGACACAGGCGGAGCGCACAGCAGCCAAGCTGAATCCTGTGCGTATCAACGAGGTGAGCGCAAGCAACGATACCTATATCAACGAGTATATCAAGAAGGCTGACTGGGTGGAGCTCTATAACACCACCGATGAGGAGATTGACGTGGAAGGCATGTATCTCTCCGACAATGAGACCAAGCTGACGAAGTATCGGATCAGTGCTGCAGGAACGAATGTCAACACGAAGATTCCTGCCCATGGCTACATGTTGATCTGGTGTGACAAGGAGAATACTACCGATCAGGCCATCCATGCCTCGTTCAAGATCGGTGCCGAGGGAGACGTGTTGTTCCTGACAGCTGCCGACAAGAGCTGGACAGACACACTGGCCTATCCCGCTCACGATGCACGCACCACCATCGGACGCTATCCTGACGGTGCGTCAGAGATTTACTCCATGAACGTGGCAACTATCGGCAAGCAGAACATACTCACCTCATACGCCCAGCGTGAGGAGAATTCTGTAGCTACCGGCATTACAAAGCCTGTGTTCATCTCTGCTGCCAACGGTTTCTGCATCCGCTATGCCGGCGGAACTCTGGTCCTGAAGTCTGACGAGGCAGTCTATGCTTCCGTGGAGGTGTTCACCGCCAGCGGCCAGAGCATGATGAAGACCATGGGCACCATGAAGGGTGGGGTAGGCTTCGTCAGTGTTGACGAGCTGCCACACGGCTTCTATATCGCCCGTGCCGTGGATGCCGACGGCAACCGCGTCAGCTGCAAGTTCATGAAGTAGGTGCTCCTAACCTAATGAGAAAAGAATGCTGGTAAAAACATATTGTGCTGCCGTCAATGGACTGGAGGTGACGACGGTGACCATTGAGGTGAGCATGAACATCGGCGTGATGTATCGCTTCACGGGACTGGGCGACACGGCTGTCAAGGAAGGACGCGACCGCATCGCCTCAGCCCTGCAGCAGGTGGGCTACAAGTTTCCCCATGGCGACATCACGGTGAACATGGCTCCTGCCGACCTTCGCAAAGAAGGCTCCTCGTTCGACCTGCCGTTGGCCGTTGCCCTCTTGGCAGCCAGCGGGAGCATCGAATGTCCGGAACTGGATCGGTATATGATTGTCGGCGAGCTTGGTCTTGATGGAACCTTACAGCCTGTGAAGGGTGCACTGCCCATTGCCATCAAGGCACGGGCGGAGAAGTTCAAGGCCCTCATTGTTCCGGTGCAGAACGTCCGTGAGGCAGCCGTGGTGAACAACCTGGAGGTTTATGGTCTGGAGAACCTTTCACAGGTCATCAATCTCCTTTCAGGAAGGGAAGCGTTTGAGCCCATGCATATCGACACGCGGCGAGAGTTCTATGAGCAGCAGAGTCATTATGAGCTTGACTTCATGGACGTTCGCGGTCAGGAGAATGTAAAAAGAGCTTTGGAGGTGGCTGCGGCCGGCGGACATAATGTTGCGATGATTGGACCGCCGGGAAGCGGCAAGTCGATGATGGCGAAGCGGCTTCCGTCCATCCTGCCGCCGCTGTCGCTGGCAGAGAGTCTGGAAACCACGCAGATCCACAGCATCGCCGGAAAGCTCGGCCGCAACGTGTCGTTGATCTCCCAACGTCCGTTCCGTGCGCCCCATCACACCATCTCACAAGTATGTTGAATATACAAATATGATGTGGGTTAAATTCCCTTAAATTCTTCTTTATCTCATTTCTTTTTTCTATCTTTGCCACAAAAACCTAGATAGAATGAAAAAATGTATCTTAATGGTTCGTGTTTCAACTGAGCAGCAGTCTTATGATGCCCAGATGCAGGAACTACACGATCTTGCTATAAAGTCAGGCTATCCAGAAAACGATATAACCCCAATAGCTGAAAAAGAATCTGGTATAAAACTCAGTGAAGAGGAACGCGCTGGTCTTAATAAAATGAAAGAATTGATTGAGACTGGTGAGTACGATTGTGTATTTGCATGGGAGATTAGCCGTATTGCAAGACGCAAGAAAATTCTCTTTAGCATTCTCGAATATCTGATTGACCGTAAGATCCAGTTAGTCATAAAGGAGCCATACATCCATCTACTTAACAAAGATGGCAGTATTGATGAGGGAGCAGAGACAATTTTTACCTTATACGCTCAGTTGGCTGAAACCGAAATGAGAAATAAGATGGCTCGTTTCAAGAGAGCCAAGGAGGAAGGTTATAAGAAAGGGCGTTATGAGGGAGGTAAAATCACCAGAGGCTATAGAGTCAACGCCGAAGGCTTCTGGGAGATAGACCCAGAGGGAGCAAAGTTCGTCAGGATGGTATTCAATATGTATATCACTGGTGAGTACAGTATGACAGAACTTGCAAAAGAATTGCTTTCAAGAGGATATTTCTACAATACATCAAGGAAAGGCGAGAAAGTACAGTTGTCTTTAACAAGTGCAAAGGCTGAAATCTTCCACATGCTGAAAAATCCTCGTTACAGAGGTGGCCAGACAACTCTCGTTCGCGGTGATAATCATATCTTCAATCGTAACTGTTACCCGCAGATTATTGATGACGAAACCTGGAATTTGTGCGAAAAGAGACGTAAAGAGAACAGGCATATCGTCAAATCTAAAACGGTCTATCTACTGACTCCACTTATTCATTGCAAATGTGGAGCCAGTTATAGCGTTAACAAATTGGATGCCTCATATACTTGTAGGATCAGGCATAACGCTGTCGAAAAAGGTATAGAACATAGCCCAAGCATCCGTGCCAGTCTCATAGAATCTCTGGCGTGGTATGTTGCCCTCGTAGAAATGGAAAGTGATAATGCTGTCAAGACTAAGGACATGCAGCAACGGAACGAAAAAGAAATAAAGGTCATCGAGTCTAAGATAGCTCATTCCGAATCGATTATCACCAATATGATAAAGCGTAGGGAGAGATTGGATGAAGATTTCTATGTAAATGCTACCATATCGGAAGAAAGATATGATGAGCTTACAAAGAAGCAAAACAATACGATACAAGAGGAAAACAAGAAAATACGCACATATCAGGGACAAATACAGTTCCTCAGAGACCAGATAGAGAATTCTATAACATTCGATGAAATGTTTGATTCTCTCAGAGGACAGTTTGATTCTTTAAAGGCAGGTACTGATCCCATTACTATGCGAACCGTTATCAGGAGGTATATACAAGATATTCGCATTGAGCCTATTGAAGGTAAGAAAACTCCTTGGTGGAAGAAAGTAACTATAACAACTATCCACACAGAAGAGAACTTGAAGAAACGTAAGGAACTGCTGGCAATGGGTCTGAAAGAAGCCTCTGACACATATACCAATGAGTATTATGTGGATTCATATCATCATATCGTTTATTATGATGAGGAGTGTACTAACGTTGTCCCCTATGTATTCGTTGATAGAATACCAAGGTTTCGAAAGGATGAAAGAAAAAATAGAATCCGCAAAAAGACGATTCAACATCAGTATTAAAAACAAAATAGTTATGGATAATACTAATATTAAAGAATTATCTGAGTTTGAAGAATACAAAAATGGTTTATATAAATCTGCTATGGCAGATGAAACCCTGAGTAGCCTTCTATCAGAAAAAATCCTTTTGGATCAAAAGGATGATAAGCTTCTGGATAGTGTGAAATTTATGGCAAATGTCTTGTTGCCTTTAACTAGGAGTATGGGATACATTCTTTTTTATAGAGTAGTCGTTTCTTACATATCTAAGTTGGATGAGATGAAAATGCTCAGTGATTATTCAAGACTAACATATGAAGATTTTTATGATTCACTTATTATACTACCAAAATACATAGTAAAAAAAATATTAGGAGAGTTGAATTGTTCGACATCAATCTTTGAAAATCTATTATCTTTTACTTACAATTTACATAAAACAGAAGCAATAGATACGTTAAGGAACAACGGAATAGACATAACACTTGCTTCAAAAAAGTTGATGATACTAACTTTAAGCGAGCAATACAACATGTCTTTACAGAAATTTAATAATTCAGAGGTGTCTTTCGAAGAATTCTTTCATTATATGGAAGGAAGGATGGCATATCAAATAGATGGTTTAGACAATTACAAAACCGAATCAATCCAAATTCAAACATTGTTGACTGAATTAATAGAAAAATTAAATTTGATTGAAAAAGCAACAAATGAAAATGAACTTAGTCCTATTGTTTGCGAAATGAATAAACTAATAAAGTCTATCCCTGATAAATGTATTCCTTTCCTTTGCTTTTATTGGGAATTTTGTGATTATATTACTGCCTTTGAAAAGGAGGTTCTTGACGAGATTCTAAAGAGGGATCTCGACTATTATGCCAAATTAAGTAAGTATTATGAGGATTATCATAATTTAGAGCCACTTGAACTACCATTAGGTATATTCGAAGAGGAACTGAATGATATATACAATAAGATCGAAAAGTTTTGTCCTCGTGGGCAGAACTTCACAGCATTATTTGGCTATGGAAGACTATCACCTATTGTATGGACAGGAGATTGGAATGCCCTTTCTTACTTTTTGAAAGTATTATATGGCGGAAGACTTGAAAATGGATTCATCACGATTAAGCAAGATGTTCCAAAACATATGTGGGACAAGGCTTTTAAGTTATTTGTGGATGAAAACAACAAACATCCTAGTCTCAATACTTTAAAGACTAAGCAAATTGCTTATTTACAAGAACTGGGCTTTGCCAGAGAAATAAATTATATCTTCAAAAACGTATTCGAGAACATAGAAACACGTAAAAATTGATATTATAGTTATAGAGAAACTGGAGCATCATTATTATGGTGCTCTTTTTTTTGTGTTTTATCGCCATAAGCTAATAGCAAGCTAACATTTTGCTATTGATATGCTAACGCTGCGCTAAACTTCTGTTTATCAGCGGTTTATGTGGGCTATTTATTTGCATTCCTTATATAATCCCCTTAAATTTGCACAAAAAACAAAGAAATGAAACAGGCATTGAAACATAATTCCGATAATGAACAGGCTCAGCACCTAATCCTAAAGATTAGACTTGCTGTTACTACTGGTCGTCTGGAAATGCTGCCTGATTTGAATTCAAAGATAAAAGCTATCATTAATAATAATTATGTGTGTAAGAGGAAACAGAAGATCAAGAAGAGTTAGCAACTACCGTACTCGTGTCTGGGTCAACCAGTACAACAACGTCGAGAACAACTATGGTACAGTTTTAAATTTATCGGAAGATCGTGATGAGTATGAATCTACAGAACAGCCAATTATTGCTGTTCAAGTAATTAACGAACATGAGAGTGAACAACAATCTACGAGTTTCAAAGAAGGGACATGGAAAAAACCTGCAGAAACAGTAGAAACAACTAATCCTCATAAAGTAGTAGTACTTCGCTGTCTTGCTGTTGGAGTTGTTATTGGAATCGTCATCAGTGGGGTGAACCTATTTATTAAGAAAAAAGCAAGTTAAATCAAATAAAAAACAAAGCGTATGAATACAAATTGTGTTACTAATTCATCGGTCATTAGAGACCACAAAACAGCTTTTTGGACTTTTTTAGTCGGTGCTGGTACTATTGGAGTAGGCTGTATAGCATTCAAGTACAAGTCTATGGTCAGTGCTAATAAGATGAGTAAACTGCATGAGAACAAAGTTGAGAAGGATACAGAAAGCTTTGTCTTAAAGGAAACTGCTAAGACAGCATGTAAGATTATGGAGAATGCTACAGACCTGATGCCAGAAATGAAAAAAATTAAGGATCAGATTAATGAGTTGAAGTTTAATCTTAATTACAATCAGTGGCAGCAAACCCCTTCCCAAGTCCCTAAAGAATGGAAGCCCAGTTCTTATGAAGAAATGATGAAACAAACATCCGTAAAGTATGCACCCATAATAAGAGGACTTGTTGAGAAAGGACTTGTTAATGTTCTACTTGGTGGCGCAGGAGTTTGCAAGTCTTTAGTGATGAGACAAATTGCCAGAATAGCCGCTACTGGTAACAGATGCGAGTTTTTACCTCCCGATTGTGAGGAAACAGAAAAGATGGACGTTCTTTTTTATAGAATGGAGGAATTCCCTGGCGAAGACGAAAGAAAGTATGGAAAAGGCCGTATTTTCAATGATGCTGGCATCCTGTGGAGAACAAGATCGGAGATTGAGAACTTTACGCTGCAAGGTTTACTTGATGACATCGAATTGTTTGCCAAGCAAGCAACTAAAGACACTCTAATCTGTATTGACCCGATAACCAAGTTGAAGGACTATGTACACGAAAAGTTCATTGCTGGAGCTGAGAGAATCCAGAGCCTTGCGCCCAAAGGCGTAATCCTCACTTTCTTAATCAGTGCGCACGTTGATGAAGTGAATGACTGGAAGCCTATCACATCCGAAAATATCAAAGGCGGTGACAAACTGATTCAACAGGCAGGATCTGTATTCGTTGTGCGTAAAGAACGGAGAGGTGGTTGTTATCGGTATTTCCAAATCCTGAAGGAGCCAAAAGGTTATGCACCACGAGAAAATGTAGTAGTCTGTAAGATTACTGAGACGGTACTAGATAAAGAAAACAAGAATACTTATCTGGTCTTTGTTGAAGAAAAGATTGAGGTTGAAGCAAGGCCATTAAAGCCAAAGGCGGTTCCAGACGGTAACAAGGGGGATGATCTCAAAAGTCAAGAAGAAGAATGGCTTGAACAAGCTATAGAGATTGAAAAGATGTCAGATAGAATCCCGTTAACAGAAATAGCAAAGAAACTTAGGATTTCCAGACAAACTGTATATAACCGATTGAACTATCTTGAAGAATGGCGATCTCGGGGAAAAAATGCTCCAGAGTCACAAATTGAAGGGGAGGAATAGTTGCCTCCCCTTTTTCTTTGCTATTACATGAGACCTGGAGATAGTCTAATTCCCTCGCCGTCTTAGAAGCCCTCAATTCCTTATAAATAATAGAAGAAAATCAATTAGACAAATAACAAAAATATCAAAAAACATAAATATAATATAACCATTCAGGTTAAAACAAACGGCGAGATTCCAAATTTACGAATTTGGAGGTCTTAATGCTTGGGATTGTCTATAGAATGCAGCTTATGTCTGTTAACTATGCCAATCAACCTGAAGAGAAATATAGGCGAAGAGCCTATATTTTTTTGTCATTCTCATTCCAGAAATCATCGTCTAAAACCCTTATATATAAGAGATAATTAACAAATAATGTATAACAATTAAAAAGAACAAGATTATGAAGAAATTGAATTTTAATGTACCTTCCACTCTGGGGCTTATAGTGGATGTGTTACTTATCGTACAGTTGGCGATCAATTTGTACCGAACTTTCAAGCCCAAAAGCAAAGAAACAGAACCTTCTCATGACAACGAATAAATAATGAATTATGAGAAAGGCCAAGATGTTATCATTGTCGTGCTCGATATGGCACTGGCAATTTTTAAAGGCATTAAGAAATTGCGAAGCTTGATAAAAAAGAAAGCTAAGAAGATGCCCAAATTATAACTAAACAAACAACTAATAAAAGAATCAATTATGAGTAGTAAGAACAAACAACAGACAGAAATCAAGCCCATCGAGGCAGAGATTATGTCAGAAGAGACATTAGGCATTGATGCACCAGAAATCATCGAAGCCGAAGTTATCGAAGATGAAGATCAGGGGGACAATCACCCCAACTTCATTGAGTCCAACACGGCTGCCATCACGCTTGCCGAGTTGACAGAGAACAACATTATTCCTACCTTCAGCGACAACTCCTTGACAATATCGCACCAGAATTTTATCGGTGCTGTGGTCGGGATGGCTGAGAAGGTATTTGGAAACCTTACTCTACCAGAGTGCAGGGTGTCACATCCAATCATCGGACGTGTACCTAGTGCTCAACACAAGAAAGTGAGTGAACTGACCGATGACGAAAAGACCGTATTCTATCAGAGAATGGCTTTCGTCTGTCATGTCAAAGACCTTACTCGTACTATCAACGGGCAACCTGTTCACCTCTGTATTGGAGGTGTCCGTGCCTATAATGAAGATAAGCTCTACAACCGCCAAAGCCCTATGAAATTTAAGATATTCGTGGGCTGGCAGGTTCGTGTATGCTCAAATCTTATGTTAACTTGTGACGGAAACAGCGGAACTATCGAATGTTTAACCGAGGCTGACATCATGCAGAAAGCCTTTGAACTATTCAAGAGTTTCGATCCAAACAAGGATAACACCCTACGTCTCTTGGAGAACTTACAGAATACGACGCTCTCCGAGGAACAATTCTGTAAAATTGTCGGCAGACTGAGACTTTATCAGTTCCTGCCAGCGACGGAACAGAAACTTTTACCAGCACTCGAAATTGGCGATCAAGCCGTTAACGCAATGGTAAAGGGATATGTCAGCAACCCCAACTTCGGTAAGAAGGAGGGAGAGGACATAACATGTTGGAATCTTTTGCAGCTTAGTAATGAAGCGGTTAAATCGGCTTATATAGACCGATTCGTGGATCGCAACCAGAACTGCACCGATTTCGCTATTGGAATCCAGAAAGCCCTCAACGGTGAAGATACCGAGGGATATAGCTGGTTCCTCTCTTAGTAGGTTCTTATGCCTACTAGCCAGGACGGGATAATACAAATACGAAAAGTATCACTGTGTTATTCCCGCCCTTTTTGTTCGTACCCATTTTATTAACAACTTAAAAAGTAACAATTATGTGTAAAATTCAAATTCCAGAGAACTCTACTCTAGACGAGAAGAGAAGTATGTGCTTCGATGCACTTTACAACATGAACCTTGGCGACAAGGTTGAGAAGAAGGATAACCTCAGCTACCTTACTTGGTCTGAGGCATGGAAAGCCTTTCGTGAGGTCTATCCGTCTGCAACGTTCCGTGTCATCACCAACCCAGACACGAAACTCCCCTATTTCGTTGATCCCAATGTTGGCATTATGGTATTTACCGAAGTAACCGCCGACGATCTGACTTTGACGATGTTTCTGCCTGTGATGAACAGCAGTAACAGATCCATGAAGCTTGAACCCTACAACTATCAGGTATGGGACAAGCAGAATAGACGTTATGTCGATAAAACTTGTGAGGCAGCGACGATGTTTGATGTCAATAAGACAATCATGCGTTGCCTCGTTAAGAACCTTGCTCTTTTTGGTCTCGGCTTGAAGCTGTACCAAGGTGAGGATCTTCCCTCTGACAACTCCGATGGCACTGTCCCAGAGACAGCCGACCAGAAGAAAACAACACCTAGACGGGCTAAGACTGTAACTGCTCCAACCCCGCAGCCAGCCGCACCCGTAGATCGCTTTGCTCCTATTAAGAACGCCATTAACAGCGTTTCTGATACGGACGCTCTCCTTGACCTCTACCTTCAGCATCAGAACGAAGTAGAGGGTAATCCTGAGATTAAGCAGCTCTTCACTGAGCGTAAAATTCAACTAAAAAAAGCAGCTTAAAATATGGCAACAAAAAGAATCGAACTGAAAGATAGTGGTATCATCTTCAATGAAGAGGAACACACATATCTATTAGGTGACAAGTACCTTTCTGGTATAACAGGGATGCTTCAAAGACAGTTCTTCCCAACAGAATTTGAAGGCATTCCTAAGAATGTACTCGATGCAGCAGCTCAATATGGGACAGACGTTCATAAGAGCTGTGAGGACTTTGATATGAATTGGACTAACGACGGCACTGTTGAGGTAGCCGACTATATCCAACTCTGCAAGGACAACGGACTGACACACGAATGCTCAGAATATTGCGTAACAGATGGCAAAGACTGGGCATCCAAGTGTGACAAAGTGTATAGAGTTTCTGATGACACTTTTGATCTAGGTGACATCAAAACCTATGGCGTTATGACTGCCGACAAGCTGGAAAAAGCTAGGTGGCAGTTATCCATATATGCCTACCTGTTTGAACTCCAAAACAAGAAAGCAAAGGTTGGCCGACTATTCATCCTGCATATCCGTAACAAGGAAAAGAAGGATGGAACTTTCGATCATATAGCCAACATTATCTTTGTAAATCGTGTACCAAGCGAGATCTGCCAGGATCTTCTTGCTACAGACCTCAGAGGTGAGCAGTTTGCAAATCCTTACTCTATTCCAGAAGATATCAGCTCTCAGGAGAATGAAATCCGTGAGCTGATTGAGACGAAGAACGCAGTAGAAGAGAGATTATCATCGATCAAATCTGCAATTCTTGGAAAAATGGAATCTCTGAACATTCGGACTTGGGCGACTGAAACAATGCGTCTGACCCGAAAACTGCCTTCGACCAGAGCATCTTTCAACAGTTCTTTGTTCAAGGCAGATCATCCTGACATTGACTTTAGCCCCTACGAGAAAACATCACAGGTGGCTGGCAGTCTTGTGATAACAGTGTAGACGGAAACAAAACTGTCTGCATATCCTACCGAAGAGGGGGGAATCGTACTCACTACGGTTTCCCCTTTTTTAGTTAATCCTAATTGAATTAACCCAAATTAGTTAGATTATGGGACAAATAAAATTGAAAGACCTCTATCAATCATGCAAGGAGCAGATGGAGGCTGGAAATGGGGAGAAATCCCTAATCCTATCAGATGATAACGAGGGGAACGGATATCATGGCATGTTTTTCACCCTCACAGTAATAACCCCCGAAAACGTTGATGGATTCGTTGGATTAATCGGCGACAATGCAGAGCCTAACATTCATAACATCATCGTCGTAGGATAAACCCAAATGATTATGGCAACAAACATTAATGTGGAGCTATTCAAAAGATATGCTCCGAAAAAGAAGTTGGAGATTATAGAGAAACTTAATCCCAACGAACTAATGAATGTAACTACTGCAACAATCACTAGAATTGTGAAAGAGGCAGGGAAGAGCATGTATAAGAGTCGTAATAAACGCCTTTACATCAGTAGAGACAGACAGAAGGGTAATTCATGGAACAGCACTATTGAAGCTGTAGAATTAATCCGTGGCAAACTCTATTTGGACGTTTATCTGCAATACGAGAATACTGATTGTAATACCTCCGAACTGGTGAGAGACTTCATCAGAGGTGGAGATTTTACTGGCAGTGTGGTAAGGGGTGACAGGTACGGAAATGATCGTCACTACTATTTCACTTATAGCGAAGGAAGCAAACAGCGAGTAATTCGTAGCATCCTTGAAGAGTATGTCTATACAAAGTATGCCAACAAACTGAAAGAATCAGCATGAAGAAAGTGAAAATCGGCAGCAAAGTGATGTATGCGACATTCAGCAGCCCTACAAAAACAGCATTTATCGAGGAAATCGAAATCTGCAAGCGTGGGGAGAAACATGGAAGAAGTGTATCGAGTTGTGACCTAGACCGTCATTCAAATGGCGTAATTAGTCTGAGTGATGGCCATTGGTGCTACTTCGATCAAGTTAAACGTGTCATTCAAACAAAGTAATTATGGCAAAAACAAAGAAGATGACCCTCAAATACTGGGCTAGTCTCAGTGAGGGTAGTAAGAGAAGAGCATTGACTTATTGTTTCCCTTTACATAAGGCAACAGTAGATATGCTTATGAACGACGAACCCAACCCGAAAGATGATGCGTGGTGGGGTTTGGTATGGAGGAAGGTGCGAATCCCAGAAGTAGATTCTAATGGGCACAGGCACTATAAGACAGTTGTAAATAACACTTACATCCCGTAGTTTCTATGGAAATAATTAGTATTAACAACGAGGAAACGGCTCAATATATCTGGAATAATGCTCTGCAACGATCTAGTAAGCCGTTTTCCTGGGGATTAGACTTTAACAGCATTAAAACCATCGAGGGAGGAACATCCTTCAGGGTCAAAGCTGCATTGGTTAAAATACAACTGGAGAAGATGGGACTGTTCAAGGTCATCATCATTCCCGATGACAAGCAGAAAAGTCGAATTGTGTGCGAGGGCCTGATTATAGGCAGCCTCGTTTATACAATAGATGAAGCTGTGAAGCAAAGCACACTATCTGAGAAAGAAATATCTCACGAAAGGATAGCCGTGTAGTAATCTCTGATTATGTGGGAAGAGCAATTCTCACATTACCATTAGATAAAAATGTGTTCAATCCGTTTTGTGTTCAAATAATAGAGCATGGACTGGTTGGAACACATTTTTCTGTATTCAAAAAACTCAAAGAATTATATGAACGAAACAGCAGTAATTTATGCAAGAGTGTCCTCAGTCGGTGACAGACAGGACACAAGCCGACAAATAAGGGATTTGGAAATCTTAGCAAAAGATAAATCTCTCAAAGTCGTGAATACCTACGAAGAGCATATATCAGGTTCGAAAAAAACTCAGGACAGGCCAGTTCTGACAGAGTGCCTAAACTATTGCTTTTCCAATCACATCAGCGTTTTACTTATTTCAGAACTATCACGTCTGGGTAGAAATGTTGATGATGTACTCTCTAACGTGAAGCTCTGCAAGGAAAACCACCTCAACGTGTACTTCCAGAAAGAGCAACTATCAATTTTCAATGCGGACGGCAAGGAGCACCCCTTCTTGACGATCTTCATAGCCGTGTTAGGTACTTGTGCCGAAATGGAGCGAGAAAACATCAAGTTTAGACTCAACTCTGGTAAGGCTAAGTTTATGGCAAATGGCGGTAAGGTCGGACGCAAGGAAGGCTACAAAAAGCCAGATGAGACATTTCAAGAAGAATATGCCACCGTCATAAAGCAATTACGCAAAGGCTATCCCATCCGAATGATAGCCAAGAACTGCGGCGTTGGCATCAGCACAGTACAACGTATCAAGAAAAAATTTATAGACAATGAACAAGACAATTAAAAACATCAGCAATCAGGGAGGAGCCACCATCAGAACTCTCAACCCTAATCCCGTAGCTCAGGCATTCATCTACTGCCAGGAACAAAGAGCCAAAGTAGTTCAACTGATCCGACACGGTTTCTTACCCCATCATACATCGGTAGGAGTAGGAAAAACTAGCAAGGATCATTGGAGATTAGAAAAATATCGTGGAAAGTTCGGGAAGGGCTTTAAGATGCTAACCACATCGCCATTCTCTAGCAATTTCAATCACATTACATACTTTACAATAGCGTGAGATTATGCCAAACTGGTGCGATACGACTTATAAATGTGTGGGAGATCCGAAGGAAGTAAGGTCACTCTACAAGATTATCAAAGCCAACGATAAGCGTAAAACTCCCCGTGTTAAGAACGGATTTGGTAAACTCTGGCTCGGCTGTATTATTAATGCTCTCGGCGATGACTGGGAGAAACTAAGATGCAGAGGTGAAATAACCGACTACCAATTAGATGACAATGTTCTAACCATCTATCAAAATACTGCATGGTGCGAACAAGAAGGATTTCGGGAGTGTATTGAAAAGAAATATCCATCCATTAAGGTTTACTATCAAGAACAAGAGCCTGGATGTGACGTTTTCTACACCAATGACAGTGACGGTACATATTTTCCTGATCGCTATTTCCTTGACTCTTACGATGACTGGTACTATTGGCAAACTATCGAGGATGCTGCCAAACATGTATCTGGAATTGTTGGGTATGAAGTAGAGCCAACAGTTAAGGCTATCGATGAAGCACTGGAGGAGTATATGGAAGAACACGAAGATGAAGATATTTTCTATTCATTTCACGAATTCCAAGTGTGCGACAGTTAATCTATTACAAGAGAGGCATACCTCAATGGTATGCTTCTTTTTTTCTTTCTGTCACGAAATAGGCGATAAATAGGCATGTTTTTCTTAAAATCTTCCAATATTTTGCAGTTTTTTGGAAAAACTAAATAATTATATGCTTTTTTTTCACTAACTTTGTGGCTGTAATCCGAAAGTCCCCCGTTGTAAGGGAGGTGAGGATACTATATATATGATTGGTGTTTACTGACGCTGATTCAACACCCAAACTCGCAACTTGGATGGTCTTGGTCTATTAAGACTGGATCTCTCGTTGAAAGAAGCAATAGTGAATGCCATGCTAGGATAATTAATAGGGTACATTTGTATGTTAGATGTCCCCAATTATCAATATCTTGGTGTGGGTGGTTCGCATTGCTTGTCCTAACGAGAGAGGTAATGCGAGACCTGGGTGTGGGATAAGTGAAGTTGAAGCCCCACACTTTTGTATATATAACTAACTTGAACTAATAACTGCCTTGTTTGGGCTTGACAGGCCAAAAAAAACTACTTAATTATGAAAAGAATAATTCTTGCTTTTGCTGCTGTATTAACAACTAGCATTGCATTTTGTCAAGAGCCGACAACGGTACAAAAAGAAAACTTGAAAGGAAATGTGTTTTCTGTAATGACCTCGAAGTATGATTATTCAGAAAATTTTGGTAATCCTACAGAGGGTAAACTTCTGGACTTAACAGTTACAATCTTTGATAATTACGGGCGGGCTGTCCTGTATAATTATGATACTAGAAATTATGGAAGGGTTTACGGCCTAGTAAAGTATACAACAGATAGCGAAAACAAAGTCGCAAACATTTCGATGTTATCATCTGACAAAAATATTAAAGAACTGAGTTCTATAAACGAATTGATTAACAATCATTTTTTGAGGGAGCGCTATTTCGTAAAGAGAGAGATTGTTTATAATAACAATATTGTGGTAAGACATGATATTTTTATTAAATCTATGCCGACCTCAAAATACCGACTCAGTTTTAGTAAGAGAGCAAAACTTATAGGTAATGGCACATACGAATGTAAATTATATCATGGAAATGGAGAATCATATATGGACTTTAAGGAAACTTATGATACAAATGGACAGTTAATAGAATTAGATAATAACAGACAATTCAATAATGTATATTCTTATGATAATACTATAGAAATTGCTGATGCAGGAAAATACCAGTATAACAGTAAAAGACAATTAACATCATATATACCACAGAAGAAGAACACTCGCGAAAAGAAGGAATACGTTTACAATGACAATGGTGATATTATTCAAATAAACACCTTAGTATCTAAAGATAAATCGGACGTATATAAAAAAACTGGAGAAGTAATTTATAATGATTACAAATATGACGAAAATGGCAACTGGGTTTATCGTGTTAAATCCAATGGAAAAAAAACTTTGTATATCGAAAAACGGCAAATAGAATATTGTAAAACCTTAGAAGAAATTGATTCAAAAGTTCAGGATTTGTATTCGAAACTTCCTGTAAATGATATGAAAGCTGCAGAAGAATTTTCAGATTTCTATGAAAAGTACCTCAAAGGGGAAGGTTATACTGGCCAGATACCACTGATTGAATATGATTCAAAATATGCTTCAGTTAAAAATGCAGATAAAGCAACAGTTGTTGTTACCGTATATTTTAGTGATCCCAATTGTGATGGCAAACAATATTTGAGATTAACTATGCCGGACAAATACTATAGCAAATTGAAAAATGTAGTAGATGAAATCCAAAAACAAGAAAAAGAGTGTAAATACGTGTATAAAGATGGAAAATTGATAATGAATAACGAAGAATACGTTATTGATACTTCGACTGGTGAGATGAAAAATATTACAAGAAACTTTACATTAAGAAAAGAATAGGTCTAAGTATAAATTAATATTGTCAAGCCATCTTCATTTCTGAGGATGGTTTTTTTGTATAATTCCTGTAAACGACACTACCTTGACTATACATTATTATTGTAAACAGTATAGCCATTCTTTTACACATTTTATACATGCCATTTTACGCCTAAAACCACGTATTTTACTGGGGTTTCCGCATCTTTGTATAATTGTAAAGATGAAAAACACGAGGGGTGGGTGAATAGCTTTTATCCCCCCCTACCCATAAAAACGCTTTTGATATTTTACAGCAATAATTCTCAATCGCGATTTTGCTCTTAATCGCCCTTCAACTCCTTATCGGTGAAATATGATTATGGAGTTCCTTTATTCTCTGTTTGGCTCTAATCCTGGACTGACAGAGCGGCAGGACACTACGCTTGCACCTGTCGTTACCGCGAAAGCAAGCAGATCGGAGAGGTATGAATCCGATATCAGAGCCATCACCAGCAAGTGGGGGCTGAAACCAGGACTCTGTATTGAAACTACGCTGCAGGAACTACTGGCCATTGCACCACGCCATCGTCCAAGGATAGATGCCTATAATGGTCTAGTCAGCGAGCTTTGGTTCAAATACGGGGTTACATTAACCATTAAATCGAGAAAGACGAAATGACACGAGACATTCTAATTTATGGAGGACTATGTGCTATCAGCCTTGATATGATAGACGGTAATGGCGATATCGCCAGGGGTTTGGATAAAGATTACGAAGACTCTACCAACATCAACGTGAGGTTCGATGTTCTCACAACAGGCAAACATGGGGAGGTTCTATTGATCTTTCTAATGGATGGTGAATGGAATAACACGAATACCAATCAAAACTATGTTGACATCGGTCAAGCGTATATCATTACTGGTGACAATGGTGAAGACAAGCTTCCGTACCCATTCATTGGTGACTTGAAGTATAAAAAACTTCTGGCCATTGATTACTTTGAGAAAATGTGGAGGAAGAATTCGGACGCAATGGGTGGAGATCCATTCGTCTTGAAAGATATCTGGTACACAGCAAACGGTATGTACGTTTTGGTAAAGTTCGAAGTATGAAGTATCTAGGTAACAAACAGCGTATTGTCAAAGATATACTGCCATTCATCCTTGGAGCCTTGAAACCTGGGCAATGCTATGTAGAACCTTTCTGCGGCAGTTGTTCGGTATTACAGAGGATTCCAAAGGAAGTACGACGTATTGCGAATGACAATAACCGTTACCTTATCGCTATGTGGGAGGCTCTGACTAGCGGTTGGAAGCCTCCCCTCCTGATACCCAAGGACTATTACGTTAAGGTTCGGGCATCATATTATGCAGACGATGGCAAGTATGATGATGCTCTTATAGGCTGGGTAGGATTCATGGCCTCTCGTAATGGACGGTTTTACGACGGTGGGTATTCTGGGCATAATATTGGTGGAAGAGACTATATTAACGAGAACATCAGAAACATAAATGCCCAAATTCCTTATCTTCGGAGTATCGAGTGGCAGAGCGGGGATTATTCGAGCATGACAATCCCAGACAATTCCCTCATTTACTGTGATCCGCCATACAAAGGCACGACGGCTTATAGCACTTCCAGAGGTTTTGACTACCCGCTATTTTATGACTGGTGTAGGTCGAAATCAAAGGAAGGGCATACAGTTTTTGTGTCGGAGTATTCAATGCCGCTAGACTTCAAGCCTATTTGGAGCAAATCGGTGACAGTTTCGGTGGGAAATACAACGTATCATCCTACTGAAACACTATATAGTATTTAACTTCGCGGGGTTTATGGTATTATGCATCAAAAGAGAAAAGTATCATAAGCCTTGCCATAAAAAATTAATAACATGAAAAAATATTTGTATATAAGCGATTGCGTATTTGACGCAAACGTAGATACGAAAGCGAAGATTGAAGCAGATGTTCAGGCACATTTCGATAGTCGTACAAAGCCAGGAACGCTACAGTTTACTTATGACAAAACAGCAAATGGCTATAAATATTGTTTTAAAAGAGATTTGCCATATGGCTATAATGCAGATGTGATAATAGATATAGACTGTTCTTTCCTGACAGGACTAAATATTGAAGACTTTCAAGTGGATCTTCTGAATCCTAATCATAAGCCTTTAGTCTATTGTTTCTTAGGAAGGAACACTGATGGCTATTACGCTCCAACCAAGGAATTTGAGAACTTTTACATCTTATTCCTGGGACATGAAGCTGACGCAGAGAAGCCAAAGAAGGTAAAGGTGTCAGCTTGTGGTTCTTTCGTTAACGTTGAAGTCGAATACTAATCCGTATAGGGACGTGACTATATGCCATACCCCTATACTTTCGAGACAATTTTTAAACAAATATTTATGGTTAAAAATCATATAACTGTAATACCTCGCATTTATAAGACAGGCGAGGTACAAGAAGTAGAATTGAAAGAAGTACTTAATGCTATAAAAACAGGCATTGCATACGGGCAGGATCTGAGGAAGATGACTCAGGAGATACAATCTGAGCCTGACCATACAGTACAGAACAGGATGAAATATGAATTGCTTCCTGTCGCTATGTTCAATGGCACTTTCAGTTATAAGAATGATCAAAGCATAAAGGGATATTCTAGTTTTACCGCTATTGATCTGGATAACTTTAGTAGTGGGGAAGAAATGAATAAAGCTAAGAAGATGCTGATGAAGGACAGTTGCGTTTATGCTATTTACACAACACCAAGCGGAAGAGGTTTGAAAGCTATCATCATACACGATAATCTGGTGACAGATTATCATGGGGAGTTGTATGAACAACTCCTGGGTAGATATCAGATTTCTACCATAGATACATCGGTTAGCGATTTGTCGAGGGGAAACTATATCTGCTATGACCCTGATATCTACATCAACTATAATCCTAACCCATACCATTTCAGCCATAATCCAGCGTATGTCCCCAAACCGAAACCGAAATCGCCATGTTCAAGAGCAGGATCGGCATATGATATCGGGAATCTTAGGTTAATGCTGGGGTTCAAGCATCCGATAGGTAACAAATCCGACAAAAGTATTATCAATATACTAAATGCATGTTGGAAGAACCAGCCAGACAGATGGAGGGTTGGAAATAGAAAGAATTCCGTATTTCAAGCAGCATCAGAACTATGTAATGCTGGCGTGAATATAGATAGAGCATTGGATTACTTAGTTAATGCTTATACAACGGTCGGATTACCTGTAGATGACATCCTATATCAAGGTATTCGTGGCTATCAATGTAACTATGAAACCTATGGCATAAATAGGACAAGATTTGATAGCTATGGATCTCAGAAAAGACCCTAATGGAATTTTCTGTAGAAGGTATTCTGATGATAGCATGAGCGGCGATGCCTAAAATAACGACACTAAAAAAATGTGATTATGTCGTTACTCTAAGGCGTAGCCTGCTCATCATGACATCAAATTATATGGGGTCTTTTTTTTATATCCTATTCTTATATAGGAAAATACTCAAATTTGCACAAAAAAAGACCCCTAAGACTTAATTGTAGATGAATAGAATATGTAATACAAAAATTTATGAAAGGGTCTTTTTATGATTAACGACAAAGGAATAGTAAAAGTATCTCCAGACATTGAATTCATCAATGACTGGAGAGATCATAACGGTCAATATCAGATTGAGCGTTATGTATCATCTGGGAGAGTGATTATCAATAAGATGGTAACAGGTTGTGGTTTTACTACTTATTGCTTGCGTAACGACTATGATACTATCCTTATTGCTCCGAGATTAAGGTTGATTCAGGATAAACTTGAACAGGAAATTAAGAATGGTGTCAATGAATGTTACTATTTCAATCGTGAGAAAGATGGTAAAGGTAATCCGTTAAAGTCTATCAATGACCTCCAAAATGAATTTCAGAGTTATAAATGGGTTAGAAAATGTAATAGTAGACCTAAGCCATTGAAGATACTTGTTACATACGATTCATTCTGTAGGTTAGCGGATATGTTGGAAAGTGATTTTGGTATAGATATCAGCAAGACATTTAAGATTGTCATTGATGAATCCCACAGCCTGATTAAAGATGTCAAACTGAAGGAATTCCATAATAAATGCGTTCTAAGTCAGTTCATTGCAAGACTATTCAATTATGACAATCTGCTGTTCATATCTGCCACCCCAATAATCCATTACGTCGGATGTATACCAGAATTTCAGAATAATAGTGTGGATTATTATCAACTGGAGTGGAGCAATGTGACCAAAGTTGTTCAGAAGCCGTACAGATGCAAGAGTGCCAAAGACGCGTTCGATCAGATATACCGCCATTATAGAGGTAATAATGGATGTTTTGATGCTAAGTATAATGTCGGAGCCTATAGTACTGAAGCTGTCATATTTCTGAATAGCGTAAAGGATATTACCTCTATCCTGACTAAGTACATTTCCAAAAATAAACTTATCAATGTGGCCGATGTAACTATCATATGTGCAGATAACAAAGAGAATCAAGCTCAACTACACAAAATAGACAAAGGATTAAACATCATCAAGTCTATTCCCAAAGACGGAGATCCACATACTACTTGGACTTTTGTGACAAGGACGGCTTTTGAAGGAGTAGATTTCTATAGTCCTTGTGCCAGTACATATGTAATTGCCAACTATTATATCCCAAGCCTCTCTTTGGATATTGCCTCAGATATTCCACAGATAATAGGCAGGCAGCGAAGGAAAGACAACTTATTCAGAGACACCATCCATATTTACTATGTCAACAATATAGATGTGGTAGATAATAATGAGTATAATAGAATTCAAAGGCAAAAAATTCAAGATAGTAATGACCAAATTCGTATATGGCAGTCCTTACCAGAAGAATTGAGGGGTACTGCGTTAAAGAATCTAATTACTGTCATTGAGAAAGATCCAAACGGTTTCTATGTAACAACTAGCAACGGTTATCCAGAGTTTAATCAACTTATCAAGGTCTCAGAAGATTATTGTAGAGACATCCTAAAGAACCAAGTGGGACTATTCGTGATAATGTCAAATACATCAGGAACGATATACAGGATGGAGATTCAGCAATTGAAAATAGACTTGGCAAATGTTTCAAGTTGCTGGGTGTCTGAGGAACGTATGAGGATTATTGCAGACTACATGCAGAAATACCGCTCACTCATAAACGAAATCTTTGAAATGTTAAGGAATGAGGGTTATAATCAGCTCGGATATTACTTTAGCCAGCTCCCGATAGACAGAATGCAAGCGAATGGATTTCGAATGGCTAATATGGATAAAGAGATCGCGATTAGAAACCAAACTCAGGACATTGGCTCAATTGTCGCGTCTGCATTTGTAAAAGGACAGGTGTATAGCAAACAGGAGGTAAAAGGGATTCTACAAGGCATTTATGATCGGCTTGGGCTTAAAAAGACAGCCAAAGCAACAGACCTATCTAACTATATAGCATGGAAAGATGCAAAGAAAGACGGTCTGAGAGCAATGAGGATTCTATAAAACAAAGTGAGCATATCAGAATGGTATGCTCACTTTTTCTACTATCTTGCAGAACTCATTTTTTACTATTTAGGAAAGTAAAAGGCCAATTTTTCTTTGAATTATATCTTTCGTGGATATGTTGATATTTCATGGGACTGACATTCCGCCAGTCATCATATTCACCACACCCAGCCTTGTATTTACCTAACTCAGCGGTACTTTCAGAAAGCGCATCCTTGACTTTATGTAAACTTTCGATTAATTCCTCATATTCCATTTCAAGAGGGTCTTTGGGGTTCTGGTAAGCATATAGTATTTTGCCGAAAGCCTGAGACTCTTTTTTCCGTAAATCTCCACCATGATATAAATAGTTAAAGCCTACGCTAGAAAGGAAAAAACGATATACTTCAATATCCCTCATTATATAAGCCCCTTGATAAGTATTGAATGATTGGCTGTTCAAATACTGAAAAGCTTCTTTATACTCACGAGAATAATTCTTGTAGGCTTCTGTAGCATTCTGTTCCCAAATGTCAGCTCTTCTGTATAGGGCGGTTGTCGTAATGGCCAACATTGGATAGGACGCTTTCATTGTTTCGTCAAAACGGACTGCAAGTTCTTCGGCGTATTGCCTTTCGTTCTGTTGCTTATTCACGAACCACATTGCAAAAAGAACCACTATAGGCAATATTATCACTCCTGCAATAATTTTTTTCTTCATATACTTTTTTTATAACATTATACATATAATCCAACACGCAGCACTGGCAACAGTAATAATGGCAGCGACCATACCTAGGCATCCTGTCGAACATCCCTTATTCTTCTTCAATGCCTCTTCCAATTGCTTCTCCAGTTGACGAGCCTTGTCTTTAGCATCGTTAAGATCTTTGTTAGCCTGAGTGTTCTGAGCGGTCAACTTCTGGAGGGATTTGTTAAGTTCGCCATTCGTTTCCTGCATCTTTTTCAGGCTACCATTGAATTCATTGAGTTTCTTCTGTAGCTCTTCATTCTGCTTATTTGTTTTCTCCAGTTGCTCCTTATGTTGCTTTTGGATGGCTTCGACCTGTTCCTTATACTGTTTAGTGGCCTCTGTCTGTGCCTTGGTAAGTGCCTGTACTTGCTCGTTATGCTTCTTTGTCGCCTCTTCTTGGGTTTTAGTGAGCTTTGTCAACTTCTCCTGTAACTCCTTGTTTTGCTTTTGACCAGCCTCCAGTTGATCCTTGAATTGCTTCTTAATCTGCTCAGTCAGGACGGCACGAGATTTAGTTTTCTTCTCCGATACATCCTCTACCATCTTTGCAAAATAACTCCCCAGGCCATTAGGAGTAGGAGCCTCTTTGTCGGCGAGTTGCTTGATGAATAGCTTTTCTTCGACATGGCCAATGGCTGCTATAATGGCGGTTTTCAGGGAGGTCACAGTCTCTAGTACCTCCATTTCATCAAGCTTTTCAATGCCACCGCCACCTCCACGAACTAGTGCAATCACATTAAATCCCTGTCCGTCGATGGTCTTTAGGGTCTGGCTGAGTTCCTGAGAATTGGAGAAATTGATACGGTACTCAAAGAAATCTATAGCCGCTTTAGCCGCCTCAATACCAGCGTTGAAATCAGACATTGTGATAGATGTGGCAGCAAAAACGAGTGCTACCTTTGGCCTCTGATCGATGAATAGAAGTTGCTCCAGAATAGAATCCACATTCTTGAAGCCCTTTGATGACTTTGTGCGTCGTAGTTCCATCCGCTTGATCTCGTTCTCGTCTATGGCCTGTTCCTGAACTATCTCGACACGGCTGACCACGAGCATCAATTGGATATGACTGTTATTTTGAACCCTTCTTCCCAGCACGCCGCCAACAGTTACCAAGTTGCCATCCTTTAAGTCCTCACAGAGCTTATAGGGAATCTGAAGGGTGATCTCCGTCTGGGTGTTCTCGTCTCGCAAGATGTCATAGCGGCAAGACCACCTAGCATCATGCTTTGGATTCTTCAAATAGATGCCCTGAAGGAAGATAACCTGTTTGTTCACATCCTGTTGAGACAGGTAGGACGTAAACATTCCAAGCAATTCTGAAGGCTTGTAGTATTTGACTAACTGATTCTCTGGGTTATTTGCTCTATTGTTACCGTTATTCATTTATAATACAAAATTATTGTTGTTCCCAACAAGTTTAGAGAAAAAACGCGAATTACTTTTTTTTCTTTTTTCTTTTTTCATCTATATGTCGAGAGGTTGTCCTTGAAACTACCACCAATTCCTTTATTTTATCTACAACTTCTTTTATCTCATTTGAATCAATACTGCCCCCTTCATGATCACGAGTAGTAAAGAGATTCTCACCTTCTACAAATCCAATAGTATTGTAGAAAGAAAGTTTCCTTTCCCATGATTTTCGGTAAGAGGGGTTGTCTAGTAGCCCCAAATGCTCCCATATGATAGTATCTCCACCGGCATCTTCAAAAGTGAAATCAGGTATACAACGATGTCCATTTTCCTCTTTTAATTTTTCATATTCGAATTCTATACCCTCATTGAAAAGAGCATCGGCAATAATTACTTCTGATTTGCTTCGTACTATAATACCCGATAATGTTTTATGAATTAACCCTTCTACATATGGAACAGATATTTTTTCTTCTCTTACAGAGTAATCAAACAAGTTTGTATTGCGCCTTGCTAATACAGACTGTTGTGGTTTGGAATATTCCATCAACCACTGCATATTGTCTTCTACAACCAAAATGAGTTTCTTTTTTGCCCGCGTCAATGCTGTATAAATCAATTCACGAGAAAGAATGAGTCCATTCTTTGGCAATACTACAAGAACAGTATTGAAGTCACTACCTTGGCTCTTATGAATTGTTATGGCATATGCCAAATCTATGATTTGTTCCGATTCATCACTTCTCTGTGATTTATAATAAAAAGCCTCATTGCGTATTCCTGAGAAGAAAACTTGTGCGGAATTATTTTTTATATAATTCACAAAACCAATTTGGCCATTTGACAGCTGCTGTTCCTTCTTTGAAGGATAAGAAGTCATTTTCTCGTTCTTCAGTTGAATAACTTTGTCGCCAGAGTAAAATGTATTCGGGAAGATTGTAATTGCAAATTTTGATTTGTTGCTTTCCGTAAAATCTTGAAAATATGAGTTTAATTGGAATGTGCCCCAAGCAGGATATTTAACAGGAGAAAGAACTTGAAAATTCTCGACTACGCCAGGATCTGTTTTGGCAGACTCTAGATCATTTATACCTATTGCATTTATTATTCTGTCCTTAATAGAAAGGTTCTTCTCTTCTAATTCTTTATCAAGAATATTGGCAATAGTGTCTTTTAAAAGATTTTCATCTTTCCATGTATATACCGATAAATCACCCTTTAGTTTCCCTTGTTGAATCTTGTCAAATATTTCATCCGCATCTTTGTTGGGCTTTTCTCCAGAAAACCATGAAGCTAAAGATAAAATATCAGAATCACCAGTATGAATCGTCCTCACAACGATATTTAAACTAGTAATAGCATCAGTTATTTCTTTCTTTAAAAAATTACACAGGTCAGAGAAAGCTCTGCCATCTCCAATTGGAGGAAGCTGATATGGATCACCTATTAAGATAATTCTATTTATAACGGTTAAGTCTAATGCTTTCAAGAGAACATAAAAATCTGTCATTGTAAGCATTGAACATTCATCAATGATAACATTCTTACTCCTAGAATACTTACGGCCTCCTTCATTTAAACTTGGCTGCATTTTATCCCAGTCAAAATAGCCCTGACGAGTTAAGAATTGGGCAATAGTTAATGCTTCTCCATATCTTGATTGGTTACCAAGTCTTACTCGAGCTTTGCCTGTTGGAGCAAGTAATAAAACGCCTTCGTTTTTAATCTGTTGGCTATTAAGGAAAGCTTCAACAACAGATGTCTTTCCTGTTCCTGCGGCTCCTGTAAGCACAGAAAGTCTTTTTGATGCGAACATTTCTAGAGCGCGTATCTGTGTTTCTGCAGCTCGGACACTGCGCTCGTCTGTAGGATCATAGCCAGCAACGGATTTTACTCTGGAACTCCAATCTTCATTCAACGGCGTTTTTACAGACTTCTTGGCTCTTGCCACAAAAACATCACGAAGATATGACTCCATATCATTGAAATCATCAAGTTGGATAGCTGTGTCATTGACTAGGCACAGTCTCTCATTCATAAACTCTTCATATGTTTTAAAGAAATGCGCAGGTAATTTTAAATTGTCTTTGGCCAAAATCTCATTCAAGTAGTCATTCAGTTCATTTATCGACATGAGTGTATCACCTTCGGCACTCTGAAGTATCAACTTGTGAATGACAAACGCTCTTATACGCCTTTCGTCTATTTTGGTTTCAATACAAGATGGATACCTTGGTATAAAATTACCCTGAATATCTGGATCGGCAATAACTCCTATGTCTACCATTTCTGGAGTCACATCATCTTGTTCGCTTAATAAGTATGGATTCGCTATGAGATCTTCATACCAGTCAGGATCGCTATACCATGAATCCATTATGTTAGTATCTATCTCAAATCGACTGAGAAGTTCGAGTACTTGTTTCGCATCCTCAGGAATACTAATCCAAGTTTTTTTATATTTCGATAACTCAACATTGTAAACTGCATTGTCTATTTTAATTTTACCATTAACAAGTTTGTCAAAAGAGTCCCATGGGTTATCTTTTACTCCGCAGAAGCCATTATTGCGTAGGTCTTGTTCTATCAGGTAAGCATAGTTGAAACCTAAAGTTCTCAAACCTTCTGCGAAAGAAGGGAATGGTCCAATTAATGATTTTACTTGAGCAACTTTCTCATCAATCCACCTTAGTTGTCTGTTCCAATCACCGCCAACAAGTCCATGCTTCCTTACATTTTCTAAACATATACGGGCAGCATTGAGGATAATAAGCATACTATGGTCACTTATATACTCACAACCATAAGAGAGTTCCTTCAATATTTTGTCATTATCACCTAATTTGTCAAGGGTTAATTTTATTTCATAGATAGCTTGGCTCTTTGAAAGACCAGTCTTTTCCTTAATAAGAGCTTCGTCAAGTTCAAGATACTCATGATACGGCAGAAGGAAGCCCTCAGACTCTTTCAAATCCCTACGAATAGTATGAGACATTAACAACTCCCAAAATGGATATGGCTTGTTAATTGTACTTTCATATTCTAAAATAGGAGAAACATTGCTTATTTCACCTAACCCTATTATAATACGCCGAGAGTCTTCATCCACGGGATTACCATTCTTGCAGTAAAATACCACAAGAGATTCACCAACGACAATATTAGATTTAAACCACTTTAGGATATCATATTGTCTTTGACGACCAAAGACCCATCCCGTTGGGAATGGAGCACTTTCATCTGAGGCAAAATAAGGGAACCTATCATTTAAATAATCACTACTATCTCTTGACAAATAGCGAAAAGGTACACCACAAAAAGAATAATGTGGTATTTCTATCGTTCTTGGTACGAGCTGCTTCTGAGGTATATCATATTGGACATTTTTATATACATGTGTAAACTTCCGCATGTATGGTTTCTCATTCATAAAACCACCATTCTCACCTTTGCATGCTGGCAAATTATCAACGGAAAGCGCATTCCATTCTTTTGAAGCAACATTTTCTTCCTTTTGACAATTTTTCGCTTCGCTAATGTTCCTAAGCATCATGCAGAAAGGGTTGTTTGACGGACTGTTGCACACATGCCCATTCCATTTCTTATCATGCCATGGTACTCTGATCGATATATGCTTCATATGAATAATATACTAATTTGCAATAAATGACTTTTGCTATAATTAAAATAAGATGTTGTTCCAAGAAATGCAATTCAAAGCACCTCCACCATATTTCCCATTAGCCTTAACTATAGATAACAATGGTACAGGTATTACTTCTATATTTTGACTCTAACTGTTTCTGGGCTTTCGCATCTACATCAGAGTTGTCAACAGTAGGCGTAAAGTCTTTCGCTTCATGTTTCCATATGGAGCGGATATCTTCTATCTTTTCTAATTTACCTAGTTGTTTCATAATACGTCAACTATTATTTAGCCTATCTATTTCGCCCAATAATTGCTCCAACTTTTCCACAATGCGGTGTTGTTCAGCGAGAGGCGGGAGTGGCACCTCGTATTTCTTTACAGTATCTTGATACAGTTCCTTTTGTTTCGTACTACCATCAGATTTGTCTTCTATCACAGACTGTACTTCGTATGAAGCAAAATAGTAAAAAAGATACTTGAAGCTACAAAAATCGGGTCTGGTTCTGATTACTGTAACGTGGCTATCAGCAGCAGCCCATCCATAAGGATTGGCTTTACTATTGTATATCGCCATTCTTCCAAGAGTACCCAATCCTGTCGAATTCCATAATAAATCGCCATCCAGAAGGATTCTTTCTTCTGCATACTTATCAATAGTAGACGGATCCGCAAATTTTGCCTTATCCAAAGAAAAACCAGACCATTGATTACATTTCTGTGCTACAATAGGGTATTTTTTTATTTCAGAATATATCGGTGATTTACCTCTACTAATATAAGTTGTTATATCTTCTAACCTAACCCATTGCCAAGAATCTGGAATTGTGTATGGATAATTCTCTTCTCCAATGGGTGTTTCTATGAGGTCTTTCTTTTTGAGCTTACCTTCTGTCACTAACTTCGCCTTTTCTTTGCGGATTGTGTCGAGAAGGACAGATGCAGGCTCATCATTGGGGTCTTGCGTAACAAGACGGCCTTCAATGGCTTCTTGCAGAATACTTTTCTTTAGTCTTTCGGGAATATTACTTATCAATTCTGATAGGACATTACATGGATTCTTGATAGACAAAGAAATGTTTTTTGGAGCCTCATTTTTCAACAAGCCTTCAAAGTTCAAAACAATATTCTCTATTTCTTCGTTAAGAGTATCTTTCATTTCATGATATTTCTTCAGCAGCTCTTCTGGACGCAATACTTCTTCCTCTTCCTTGGGGAATTTGCATTGGTCGAAGTTAAGTCCTAAGTCTATCAACTGTTGAGCAGAAAAACAACGAGATTTCTCTTCACCAGTCTCCTGATTGATCATCTCTATTCGGTTATTCCACCAATCCCGAATGGGTTGTGTGTGCTCCAATTTCATAGGCTTTGTCTTACTGAAATGCTTGTAATCCTCAGGCATATCCAGACGATAGAACCATGTTTCTTTTGTTTTGAAACCTTCAGAAGCTCCTTCAGCTGTTTCATTGTTGAAGAAGAGAATATTTGTTGCAATATCCGTATATGGTGCAAATATGGAACCAGGCAAACGAATAATAGTATGGAGATTAAACTTACGTAGTAAAGCTTCCTTGAGTGCCAGTTTTGCCCCATCAGTTCCAAAGAGGAAACCATCAGGAATAATTACGCCACATCGACCTCCTGCTTTTAGACGATACATAATTAATGCAATAAAGAGATCTGCCGTCTCACTACTACGAAAGGCACTTGGAAAATTACTTTGTACTGATGCTCCAGTACTACCACCATAAGGAGGATTCATACCAATTACATCAACCTTGTCTGATTCTTTAAAATCACTTACATTAGTTCCTAGTGAATCGCAATGACGTATATTGGGGGATTCTATATCATGAAGCAAAAGGTTTGTGATACTCAACAAGTAAGGTAGTGGTTTCCACTCCTGACCAACCACAGCATGTTGTAATTTGTCGTTGTCTGATGCAGACTTGACTTGTGGAGCCATATAATTAAGTGCAGAGGTAAGAAAACCACCTGTTCCAGAGGTGAAATCACCAAATGTTTCCCCCAACTTAGGATCAAGTATCATTACAATAAGATCTGTAAGGGCACGAGGTGTATAGAACTCGCCCGCATGACCCGCTGATTGTAAATCCTTTAGAATGCTTTCATATATATCTCCAAATGTGTGGCGATCTTCCGCATCATCGAATTCAATCTCATTGACAATATTAACGACTTGTCTTAGGTAGGTTCCGTCTTTCATGTATTGGTTCAAGTCTGCAAACGTCTCTTGAACAATACTTTTTGAACGTGGGGTTTCTGCCGTGACAACAATGCCCTTAATGGTTTCACCTTTATACTCTGCATCCTGACCTTTAATAACAGGAAATAATACATTATTGACAAAGTTAAGTAGCACTTCACCCGTCATAGCCTTGCCATCCTTTTCGTCAACAGCCCAATTTCTCCAACGAAGAGGCTCAGGTAAAATACTTACGTATTCTTTCTTTTCTTTAAAAGCTTTATATTCCCATGTTTCTTCTTGTGTATCATATACTTTCAGAAAAAACAACCATGTCATCTGGGCTATGCGCTGCGCATCGCCATCGACTCCTGAATCTGAGCGCATAATATTCTGAATGCGCTTAACGATATTGTTTACTGCCATTATGCTGTCTTATATATTTGTTCTTCCAATTCTTTTATTGCTTTTTCAAACCCTGCGGGGCCTCCAAAGAGCTTGATAATCTTTGTCGGTTTGCCTATGAGATTAAATGGAGGTATCTCAAGTATATTTGCTCGTTCAAAATCAAGAATTCCGTTTTCTGCATACTTGTCAAGTAATGCCTCTAGAACTTCACGAGCTTTACCTTCATATTTTCCAAAATAATTACGCTTTTTTACGTTATTAGCACGTTCTTTGCGAGAAAGAGGAGGCTGGTCAAAAGCAACATGACAAATAATGTCGAAGATGTCGGCATCCTTCAACGCTTCATTCTTTTCTCGAACAGCATCTATCAAGATTGCATATTCTTTGAGCTCGTCAAGAATAGCTTGTTTGCGTTCAGCTTTTTCCCAAGTCTGAATGAACTTATCTAAAGATTCAAAACGTCGGCGTATCTGATTACGAGCAAAGGTCTGAACACTTTCTGTTTTCATTGTCTTGCCATCCTCACCCAATACACTGACAATTTCGTGGGCAATCTGAATATTATAGCCTTCTATAAGATATTTCTCATGATGTCCTGGAGGAGGTGGAGGAGTGCCACCACCGCCACCACCTGAGCCCCCATGACCTCCATGGCCTTTTGGCGGTTCAGGATCGCCATCAAATGCTGGATCTTTAAACTTAGCTGTAGCATTGCGGAAATCAAGGATCTCCAAATGCCATTTACCTTTATCTTTACGTAAGCGTGTACCACGACCAATGATTTGCTTGAACTCTGTCATGCTACCTATTTCCTTATCGATAACGATAAGTCCGCAAGTCTTACAATCCACACCAGTTGAAAGAAGCTCAGACGTTGTCACGATAACAGGATAGGGCTCATCAACAGAAATAAAATTATCAAGTTGTTTTTTGCCTTCCTTGTCCTCGCCAACAATGCGTGTAACATAATATGGCGACTTTCTACACATATCTGCATTCATATTGACGAGAAGGGTTCGCATTTCTGCTGCTTCATCAATATCTGAGCAGAATACAATGGTCTTTGTCATACGACCAATATCATGAAGCATACGAGTGATGCGATGTGCCACAACCTTGCGTCTTAGTTTAATGGCGAGATCCCTACCAATGTTTTGACGTTGATAAAGCTTTTGCTCAATCTCTTGACCAAGCAAATCTCGTTCACCTTCCTCTGGAGTCCATCCCTGAAGATCAACGTTGATGAAATCAGCTGTTACTCTATACGGAGCAAGGAAACCGTCATTGATGCCCTGAAGTAGTGAGTATATATATACAGGCTCTCCAAAGTAATCAAGATTGTTTGCTCCTTCTTCTGCTTTTGGGGTGGCTGTCATACCTATCTGAGTGGCACAGTCAAAGTATTCTAGCACTTTTCGCCATGCCGAATCATCTTTTGCGCTTCCTCTATGGCACTCATCGACAATAATCAGGTCAAAGAAGTTTTTTTGGACTTCAAGGAATGGATCAGGCTTTCCTTCCTTTCCCACCAACTGATGATATAATGCCATATAAACCTCGTACGATGAGTCTATCTTTTCTTCTCCTTCGCCAACAGAGGTTATCTTTGTCATAATCTTCTTGAAAGGCTTAAAGTCCTGAACCATCGTCTGGTCAATCAGAACGTTTCGGTCTGCAAGATAGAGAATCTTGTTCTTTGCACCGCTTTTATGGAGTCGATGAATGATCTGGAATGCTGTATAAGTTTTACCTGTTCCTGTGGCCATTACTACAAGTACACGCTGTTGCCCTTTTGCGATTGCTTCAATAGTACGATCTATAGCAATGCGTTGATAATAACGAGGCTCATAGGTGTAAGCATCATAGTAATATGGAGTTTCTACAATTTTCCGCTCTTCTGGGGTATAATTTTTGCTTGCTAGGAAACGTTGATATAGCTCTTCCTCTTTTGGAAATTCGTCTAACTTTAACTCCGTTTCCTTTCCTGTAATGAAATCATGCTCTAAAAAAGCGTCACCATTGCTGGAATATGCAAATTTCAAATCAAGAATTAGTGCATACTCCATTGCTTGTTGAATACCTCCTCCTACTGCATGGTTGTTATCTTTTGCCTCAACAACTGCAATTGGCCTACCATTATGATAGAGTAAATAATCTGCTTTTTTACCCTCACCAACAGAATGCTGACTACCAGCAACAAAAACGCGTCCGTCAGTAAAGTAAAATTCTTCACGCATATTATTTAGGACTTCCCAACCACTTTTATTTAAGGATGGAGTTATAAATAGCGTGCGAATTTCTTGCTCTTTCAGCTCTTTCTTATTTATATCCATCATATTCTTAGCATTATCTATTTCTTCCAAACAATACTGTAGTTTATAAAGAGGGGATATAGATTTGGAAAATCAATCTGTTATCAATTCTCTTTTCTCACACTCCAGTAGTTCTGCTATTCGACCTATTGTCGGCAGAGTAGGCTGAGTGATATTACTACACCACTTCGACACGGTGACGTATGACACTCCCAACTGTTCAGCAAGCCAAGTTCCTGTCCTTTTCTTTTCAACGAGAACTAGTTTTAGACGGTTTAAATCTTTATGCTCCATATTTAAAGTTTTAAATTTACGGGCAAAAATAACAAATTATTCTGGAGAAAGCAAATTTTTATTTTACTTTTACTTCTTTTCGTTCAAATTTAGGACAGAATAGAGGGTATTTTTGTTTAGTAGACTCTATTGTGTTCACTCTGATCTCGGTAAGAGTGGCCAAAATACCCTTGTTCGCAAACCTAGCATGACTGGGATGAAGCATACATTTAGCTCCGCAATGAACATTTCCATCCTTATCTGCTTCTATTTGGAATGTCTTTCCCTTGTAGGAGGCAATTAACTCATCAAGTGTTCTTTTATCTTCTTTCTTACTACATGCAGTATCTTCTTTTGATGCGATACGCTTCATTTTAGCTCTGTTCGTCTTAAAATCATTCTCTGAGAAATATTTTCTAAGCCAGACAACGATGTCGCATAATTGCAGAGCGTAACCAAACAAGTAATATGATGTTCCTGTCTCTTCCAGATACTTTCTTACTTTGTCTTTATCCTCATCTGTAAGTTCAACATATTCAGAATGTGACATTTCATTTGAGATGAAAAGAATCTGATTGATAGTTCTAGAATAGTGGTTGGGGAGAACAGTTTCGCCCTCTTCTCCAAATCTGATAGGTGTATATTTCAATGGTTTTCCGCTCAGATAGTTATATGACTCCCACAAATTAACCTGACCTTCCTTCATACATTCATCAGGAAGAAGACCTTGGTTGTAACAAGCCCTAAATATCTTCTCGACAAATTGGCGAACTTGATTATAGTGCAAAAGAGCGTCAAAGGTATGACTAACCTCACTGAAATGCAATGGCTTTAAAATTTTCGTAAGGATTGTAGAAGAACCTTTATCAAAGAGTTCAGAATCCAGAACTTTTATCACCTCACTGTATTTCTCCCTTATCTGGTAGTCTTTGTCTAAAGCAGAGACCTGGGTGATGTGTTCAATTAGTTGATTGATGTCATCATCTTCATCAAATTTTGAGTAATAGATCTTTTTCCATTCGCCATCCCATTTCTCCCTTCTTTTAGTGAGACTATACTTGATAATACTTTCAAAGCTATCACGAGAGCCTGCGGATAAGACATACCAAGGGAGTAACTTTTGGTATTTATCCGTCATTGCTTCAATCTCTGGAATAACATTTGCTAAAAAAGTGTCATCTTCTCCACTTTTGCTGTCTAATTTGCAATAGCAATCCAGTACAATAGCAGATATAGACTCGCGGTTAGCCTGGTTCTCTAAGAACTCACGCCCCTCCAACCAGTCATCTTTAGCTATTAGTTTGATACCTTTGAGACTGGCCTGTAGCTTAAACGGCTTACATGTGTCGCTATTACTCTGATCTTCAATCCAAAGAACTTTTATTGGCTCCATATTTATTTTATATTTTTGTTGGGTTGCACATTTGTTTTCAATTGCTTCGGGAACTTTTCGATGATCGGGTTATTATGTTAAGCCCAATCTCTCTTTTTCTTCGTCTGACATGAAATATAACATTTTCTTCTCTGCCATATACTCCTGCTCTTCCTCCTCAGACATAACGTCAATAATCCCGTTCTCGACATATTCGGCAATCTCGGCATCATCGATGTCATCGTTATCGAAGCTAACAAGATCCATGAAATTCGTTTTAGTGAATATCAGGCGGTAGGCAACAGGGAAAGGATCTTCTGGCATATTAACGAACTCTACCTTTCCCTCAAAACGCTCCATTAGTTTCTTTATCTCATAACCACCGATACCTGAATGGTTGTTACGATGGCCAGAGGAAGTCACGCCGAACTTGAACACAGACTTGCTATCTATATCTGGATTCGCAGGACTACCATTATTTGAGACAATTACAACATAGTTGTCATCCTCTCTCCTGATTTCTATTCTAATAATGTTCTTCTCATGCTCACGACCTTTGAAGCCATATTCGGCAGCATTAGCGCAAATGTCATCTAAAATTCTTTCTAGTGCATTCGTTGAAAATTTGATCCACTTAGTTGGATCACCAGCTTTAATTGCTATGTGCTTCCCAGCCGAACCATCTGTACTGTTATCATTTTGATGGTCGGTATCTGAGTAATAGATGTCTGTGTCTGCAAAGTCATCAATCTGCTGTTGGTATTCTATTGAATAGATAGGATTCTTATGCGTATCTGCATATTCCATAAAGAATGGTGCTAGTGGAACATCCTCTTCTTTATAGATAGCTTCTTCTCCAGCTGTAAATGCATTTACTGCTTTGTTCACAGACTTTAAAAAGTCGCCCATAGCATCAAGGATCTCCTTGACGGACATAGCATCATCTTCTTCGCCGAACACCATATCCTCGTCGAATTTGCCTCCAGTAGCCTTTCGAATGGTATTCAACAAGTTCCAGTTGGAGTTTAGGCCAAAAAGAATCTGACCAACTGCATGTTTCTTAATATGCACATCTTCTTTGTACTCTTCCAATTCCTGCGCAAGTTTCTTTTCACCCTCAGAGATACCTTCATTCAGGTCATCCATGATAGCGTTCTTTTGCTCTTCCAAGGAGGGAATAGGGATTTCGAGAGAGAAGAAATCTTCTTTCTTCAATCGAGGTAGGGTCGCTCCAACACTCTTTGCCTCCACCTGCTTTGAAACAAATTCCGATGTCAACGCCTTCAGGAAAAACTCGTCAGACACTATTGAATTGTTAACGCGGAGGAAGAATGCTTCCTGCAACGTATCGATGATGCATGTTTCCTGGCGATTTCTGATGATTCCAACTTTAATCCTTCCAAAGATTGCCTGGACTACAACACACGGAGTCTGTACTTCATACCGCTGTCTTGGTTTCTTCTCGCCAACGGGTGATTCTTCTACATCACAACGGACATAGCTATCATGCAGCTTTTTCATTAAGAACGTTGCCTCAATGTTCTCTGACTTTTTAAGGCCAAGGCTCTTTGAACAAAGTTCAACAAGATCTTTTACCTTATAGAGTTTCTCTCCTGCCTTGATTTCTGGCAGCACAAGCAGGTATCTGGCAGGGTCAAGATTATAGTCTTTATCAAGATCTGCTTTTGTTAGTACCTTACAAAACTTCTCATCGAAGTTCTTTATCGTTTCTAACAAAGAGGAATATTTGAATACGTTGCGACGGCCCTCTTGTGAATTCTTGGTATAAAAGCTGCTACCATCAACAACGACGAAATTTTCTCCATACTCTTTTTGGGCAACAAGTACAACAGTCTTAATACCCGCAAATGGAAAAAATAATTGTGGCAATGAGATAACGGCTCTCAAGTAGCCATTATCAATAAGATATTCTCGTAATAGTTCCTGTCTACTAGAGCCAAATACAAAGTTTTGGGGCAGGACAAAACAAATATATCCACCAGGACGTAATTTGTTTTCTATAGCCATCTTAACTGCTTCAAATTCTGTGTACTTACTGGCTCCACGTCCAATGTTGAAGGGTGGGTTGGAGAGGATGTAGTCGTATTTATTGTCTGGTTTTTCGAGAGTACGAAAGGAATCACCACAATCTATGTTAACAGAGAACGTAGATTCTGTAAAAGATGATGTATATGCATCTATCCGAATCAGACCGTATGCCCAAGTCGTACGGTCTATCTCCTCGCCATCTATATTACAATCTTTTAGCATCTGCACTTCAGTACACAGTCCAGCAAAAGGTAGATATACGTTTGAGCCTGAAGGTATATCTAAAGCTTTCAATAATAATGCTGTCAGTTCTTTTGGCTGAGAAAATTGCCCATAGTTTATTCGAGCAACATCCTTCGCATAGTCATCTAAGCAGAAGTCTACTACCTGCATATAGTTATCGGAAAGGGTTGAAATTTCCTCGTCAGAGAGGAATCGTTTCAAATCTACTATATCCTTTCTAATCACGCTTACGACATCACTATTGACACCGCTACCTTTCTTTGCGGCATATAGAGAAGCTACGAGCATCCTATAGCCATCACTCGTTGCTGACTGTCCATATATCTTATACGCAAATGCGTTAACGATGTTCTTTACTTCGGGAGCGATTGTCTGGATGTTCATATTGTTTGCCATTGTTTCTGTTGTTTTTTGTTTCTGGGTGCAAAGTTACAATCATACAGCGAACTCTATGTTCGTTCTTAGAGATATTTTTCTTGCATATCGAATATTTTAGCTTTTATGTCCTCTCTTAATCCAGTTGGTTCCAAGATAACCATACCTCCAAAGAACTGGCATAACTCTCGTTTCAACTCTTTGTTAATGATACATCTAAGTTTTACAAAATGCCCATCCTCATACTTGGGGTACTTTGAGTGACAAGAAAGATCTTCTTCACCTTTTAATATAGTTTGAGATCCATGAAGGGGCTTTGTCTCTATAAGATTGTAGGATGTATCATCTACCCATAACAGGATATCCTCTGCCTTTTTGTCTTTTGGTATCGTAACTCCAATGATGTCCTCGAACCTTTCTTCAAGATCTTTGTCACACTCCACATATTTCTTTTCTGGTAGTGCTTTCACGCCATCTATTCGGTCAAGGGCAAAATGAAGAATAAACATATCGATGTCAGCAGCTCCGATAACATACCACCTATTATTATATTGTTTCAATAAATAGGGATGGAAGTAAATGCTCCTAACTGTCTCATCATCGAAAGTGTGATATGCCAACTCTATGACCTGTCTGTTTGAAATCATATCAAAAAGAGTACCCAGGAGATTTGAATTCTTCAAATAGGGATTCTTGCTGAAACTGATTATTTTTCGACGCTCAACCAAACCTAAACCAATTTGAAATCTATCTAACCAATCAAAATTGTCAAGACCATCAAATTGACCAATAGTATTCAGCACTTCAGAAAGAAGGTTTGCCTCTTCGTTTGACAATTCTTTCGTGAAGATGGAAAAATACGGATTCTTATATCTAATACAAGCCCTACCCCCAGCTCTGTATCGTTCTATATCAGCACTGAAGGGAGCGTATTCAAGATAGTTGATATCTTTCTCAATGCACCTTTGACCAACTTCAGGAAACCCATCATTAATTAACCTCTCATTCACTTTCTCCACGAGATCATGAATGTCATAATAATGATGCCTGTCTGAAAGTAGGTCATCAAGATACTTGTACCTGGTTACTGCATTCTTGTTCGTTGGCATAATATCTATATTTTTTGCAAAGATACAAAAAAAATACGAACTCTATGTTCGCTATTCAAAAAACTTCTGAAATTGATGCATATTTGTTCTTTTTCAATATATAGCTGGAAGAAAAATTAGGTTAAAGAGCATTATATTTGCAAGTTAAAATCTGAGATTAATGAGAGAATCAACAATAATTATGCATTTTTATTGGCTTTTTCCCTAAAAACACGTAGAAAATGTGTATTTTTGCAAGCGAATTGTTCACCTATTATAATAATAAGGTATAGTAAAAACGAATTTGCATGAGGATAAGTGATATTACAGGAAGTCATGTGGCAAGAAAATGCTTTCTTGTGGTATTGCTATTTATGACATATAATCCCACATCAAAATCGTGTATTAGTGTTGTCGCCCTTGTAGGTGGTGGTGCCACTCCCCAGCCGGGTGAGATCTCCCTTGCCCACAATGGTGTGCTCTTCTGTGATGAGCTGCCGGAGTTCAACAAGCAGACGCTCGAGGTGTTGCGCCAGCCGTTGGAAGACCGGAAGATAACGATTGCCCGTGCCAAGTACAGCATAGAGTATCCTTCCTCCTTCATGTTCGTTGCTTCGATGAATCCTTGTCCTTGTGGCTACTACGGTGACCCCACTCATCACTGTGTCTGCACGCCCGGACAAATCCAGCGTTATATGAATAAGATTTCCGGTCCGCTGCTCGACCGCATTGATATTCAGGTGGAGATCACGCCCGTTCCTTTCAAGGACATCTCCAAAACGGCGCCCGGAGAACCTTCAGAGAAGATTCGTGAGCGAGTCATCCGTGCCCGCCAGATTCAGGCCGAACGCTTCAGCACCCTCCCTAAACAGGGAGGGCAGGGGAGGGTCTACTGTAACGCCCAGATGACGGAGCGCATGATCCATCAGTTTGCCGAGCCCGATCAGGCAGGCATCGACCTCCTTCGCATGGCCATGGAACGGCTCAGCCTTTCCGCCCGTGCCTACACCCGCATCCTCAAGGTCGCCCGCACCATCGCCGACCTCGCCGGAAGCGAAAAAGTCCAATCGCAACACATCGCCGAAGCCATCGGCTACCGCAATCTCGACCGCGGTGACTGGGCGGAGCGAGGAATGTAACTCGCAAAATATTTTTGATGATTCGCGGCTAATATATAATAATGTATGGACGATAGGGGGTAATAGGAAAAATTATGAAGACTATTGTTTAAATTTCTTAGAATAATTCTTACAAAATCTTGTCTGGATTTTTGGGCAATCTAGAAAAAGGGGAGTCAGGGAGACAGGGAGTCAAGTAGTCAAGACGATAGCTTTTGTCCTGTTTTTCTCCTTGGCTCCTTGTCTTCTTGGCTCCTTGACTCCCTGATTTGCAATACCAAAGTTCTTCCGGGCTATAGTCAAAGCCTTTCTAGGCTAAACCCAGACCTTTCCCACGCTAAAGGCAGTCCAATTAGCCCGGAAAAGGCCTGCCTATAGCGTAAGAAAGGTTTGGGTTCAGGGTAACAAAGGTTTGAGTTCAGGATAACAAACGTATGCTTTTGTAAAAATCCCCCTGCGCGCCTTCAAAACTGCCGCCGACATCCCGCAAAAGCAAAAGAAGCCCTTTCGCCTTGCAAAAGAGCCCCTTTGGGTTATCATATAAAAGGATGTATTTCTAACCTCTTGATAATCAGCATGTTGAACATTCGAAATACTCGCGTTTTTGCGCACCACTCATCACTCAGTTGAAAATTTTCGAGTTATGAGGGCCTAAAACTTAAGAAAATCTTTACAATCCCCTTAAAAAATTTTTTGTACCTTTGCAGGCGGTTATGATACAGAGTGAGGCCATTAGGGAACTGCAACGGCAGCGGATGCTGTTGCAGATAGAGTACTACACGGAGAAGGAAGCCTTCCGCCGCCAGACCGAGATGATGGGGCTGCGCCGACTGGTGCAGCGTGGCGACGCATGGTTTCCGCTGCGCGTGGGCAAGACCTACTACAATTCCCTGAACCAGTTGACGGTGGAGGTGTTTCGCCCGGAGGAGCAGAGCGACGACGACCATAACTTCGAGTATGGCAAGCCGGTGCAGTTCTTCAAGACCGATGGCGACGGTATGGGGAAGGGCACCGATGGGAAAGGAACGACCCTGAAATACCTGTCGTTCACGGGCAACGTCTCCTTTGTGGATGGCAACCGCCTGGTGGTGACCGTTCCCGACGGCACACGCCTGGCCGACCTCCAGGACACCAACAGCAAGCTGGGTGCCCAGCTGTTCTTCGACGAGACGAGCTATCGCCTGATGTTCGAGGCGCTGGACCGCGTGATCAATGCGAAGGACAACCGGCTGGCGGAGTTGAGGGAGAGGGTATATCAGGAAGCCAAGAAGTCAGGAAGCCAGGGAGGCAAGGAGACAGGGAGGCAAGGAGACAAGGAGACAGGGAGACAAGGAGTCAAGGAGTCAAGGAGTCAAGACATCTCTCTCCCTTGGCTGAACCCAACGCAGGAGCGGGCGGTGAACGAGGTGATCTGGACAAAGGACGTGATGGTGGTACACGGTCCTCCCGGAACGGGAAAGACCACGACACTGGTGGAAGCCATCAACGAGACGCTGCGCAGGGAGAACCAGGTGCTGGTGTGCGCACAGAGCAACATGGCCGTGGACTGGATTGCCGAGCAGCTCACCGACCGCGGCATCAACGTCCTGCGCATCGGCAATCCGAGCCGTGTGAACGACAAGATGCTCTCCTTCACCTACGAGCGACGCTTCGAGGCCCATCCCGACTACCCGCAGCTGTGGAGCATCCGCAAGGCCATCCGCGAACTGCGCTCCGGCGGACGGAAGGGACGGGGGGAAGCCTACCACCAGAAGATGGACCGCCTGAAGAGCCGCGCCACGGAGCTGGAGGTGCGCATCCATGCGGAACTGTTCAACGAGGCCCGCGTCATCGCCTGCACCCTGACGGGTGCTGCCAACAAGCTGATGGACGGCCAGAAGTTCCATACGCTGTTCATCGACGAGGCGGCACAGGCGCTGGAGGCAGCCTGCTGGATTGCCATCCGCCGCGCCTCGCGCATCATCCTCGCCGGCGACCACTGTCAGCTCCCGCCCACGGTGAAGAGCATTGCCGCCCTGAAAGCAGGATTAGGGAAAACGCTCATGGAGCGCATCGTGGAGAACCACCCAGAGGTGGTGACGCTCTTGGAGATACAATACCGCATGAACGATGAGATCATGCGCTTCTCCTCTGACTGGTTCTACGGCGGACGGGTGAAGAGTGCACCGCAGATCAAGCACCGCGGGATACTGGACTATGATATTCCGATGGAGTGGAAGGAGGCAGGGAGTCAAGGAGACAAGGAGTCAAGGAGGGGGCTTTCCCTTACGAACGAGGCGGAGGCGGAGCAGACGCTTGACATCCTGCAGCAATACTTCGAGAAAATCGGGAAGCAGCGCATCCTGGAAGAACGCATCGACGTGGGCATCATCTCTCCTTACCGTGCACAGGTGCAGTACCTCCGAGGCCTCATCAAGCGGAGGGAGTTCTTCAAACCCTATAGAAAACTTATCAGCGTGAACACCGTGGACGGCTTCCAGGGACAGGAGCGCGACGTGATCCTCATCTCCCTGGTACGCGCCAATGACGAAGGACAGATTGGTTTCCTTCGCGACCTCAGGCGCATGAACGTGGCCATCACGCGGGCACGCATGAAACTAATCATAATAGGTGACGTGTCAACAATGACACGCCACCCATTCTATCGGAAGCTCCACGAGTATGTGGAGTCGCTTCAGAACCTATAGACAGCGAAGGTTTTGGCCGGAACGGTCAGCGTCACCGTGTTCTTCTCGGCGGTGATGCCGTCAGCCTTCTTTTCCATAGGAACGATGACCTGCTTCTTCTGGATGGTGTTGCAAGCCATCGGGTCATCGCTGTGGAAGAGGGTTACCACGGCATTCTCCAAGGCAGGCGCAGCCTTCAGTCCTTTGAAGGTCAGCTGCACGGTCTGCGGCTGGTCGCCCACGTTCACCATCTTCACGATATACTTCCCTGTATTCTTGTCGAGCACGGCACTGGCGCAGAGTCCGTCCTTGCCAGCCACGGGCACGCCCTTCGCCTTCTTGCCCTCCTTCACCTCTTCGGTGAGCGCGAGGACATGGGTGCCTGGGTTCATGGCATAGAGCTGCTGAACGTAGTAGTTCGGCGTGCGCACGGTGGTGAGGTTGTCCACCCAGATGAGGTCGGGACGCCACTGCCATCCTTCCACATGAGCGAAGAGCGGAGCATAGGTAGCCATCTGCACAATGTCGGCATTGCGCTCGAAGCCCGTCATGGCAGCAGCCTCATAGAGGGCGGCATCGAAGACGTTCATTCCCTCCGGCGTGTTGACAGGACGCTGCTTGATATGGCAGGCATACTCTCCGGCGAACACCTTCGGCCCCTTGCGGTCGTAGCTGTCGTAACGGCTCACGTTCTCCATGAACCAGTCCTGGTTGCGATAGTAATGCTCATCCACGAGGTCCGCCTTCAGGCGCGTCATCTGCTCCCAGCCATAAGAGAACTGCTTGCCGCCCTTGTCGTCGGGATCGGGACCGCTGGAGCCCACAATCTTCATCTGCGGATACTTCGCACGGATGGCAGCGACGAACTTCTCCAGGCGCTCGGCATAGAGCGGGCCCCACTGCTCATTGCCCACACCCATCTGCTGGAGGTTGAAGGGCTCGGGGTGTCCCATGTCGGCGCGCAGCTTACCCCACTTCGTGTCGGTGCCGCCATTGGCAAACTCGATGAGGTCGAGGGCATCGTCGATATAGGGCTGCAGGTCGTTGACACCGACATGCACGCGGTCGGCATCCTTGTCGCTGTTCTGATACTGGCAGCTCAGGCCCACGTTGAGTACGGGCAGTGCCTGTGCACCGATATACTCAGAGAGCAGGAAGAACTCATAGAAGCCCAGACCATAGCTCTGGAAATAGCTCGGGAAGAGACGGTGGGCAAAGGTGTAGTTCCAGCGGTTCTCGTTGAGCGGACGGTTCTCCACCTGTCCCACGCTCTCCTTCCACTGGTAGCGTGAGGCGAGGTCGGTGCCCTCCACGATGCAACCGCCGGGGAAGCGGAACACACCGGGATGGAGGTCCTTGAGATCCTGCACCATGTCGGCACGGAGGATGCCCTGCCAGGCATCGCCGGGGAAGAGACTCACATGGTCGAGGTCGGCACTGTGGCTGCCCTCCAGGTAGATGCGCATGAAAGCCTTGGCATCGGTGCGCGGGGAAGTGAGCTCGGCGGTATAGCGCTGCCAGTCGGTGCCTTTGATGTCCACGTTCTGGTGGGCCATGACATTGTTGTCGCTGCCCACAAGCTCCACGCGGATGCGGGCGTTCTCTGCCTTGCGGGCACGGGCATAGACAGAGAAGTTGTACTTCATTCCCTGCTTCAGTCCCATGCCGAAGTAGCCATGGTTCTCCAGGCCCGTGCGCTTCTCACGATGACCGTCGTCGGTGAGGGTCACATAGTGAGGGTTGCGACTGAAGGCCGGCTGTTCGCTCGCGAGCTGCACATTGCCGAAGGTCTTCCAGTCGAGCAGGCCGCCACTGAGACGCTCGCCTGCCGGCGTGATGTGGAGCGGAGCCTCGAAAGAGCGGTTGCTGACAAGCTCTGCATAGAGGCCGCCGTCGGCACCGAAGTTGATGTCCTCGAAGAAGATGCCATACATGGTAGGCTGGATGGGGGCACCCGGCTTGGTGTTCACCACCAGCTGGCGCACGTTCTGTGCGGAGGCCGTCAGGCTCAATGCACAGGTCAGGATAAGAATAAGCTTTTTCATTTTATTTTTAAACCATTAAACTATTAAGCTATTAAACTTTTACTTTTTCATTTTTCCCTTTATCACATACACCCTTCCCCCTCTCGGCAACAGCTTGATCTCTGTCGGGAGCTGGCGGGTGGTAGTGATGAGCCAGGGGTCACTGCTGTCGCCGGAGTCGGCGAAGCACTGCGCCTCATAGTCTTTGTCCAGGAACGACCAGTCGGCTTTCACCGTGCGCTCCTCGTCGCTGCCGTTGAGCATACCCACATACCAGGTCTTGCCGCTGCGGCGTGCCATGATGACATACTCTCCCGGGTAGCCGGCCACCAAGTGGGTGTCATCCCATGCCGTGGGCAGTGAACCGAAGAAGCGGCGCACGGCCTCCGGCTGTGCCAGCAGACTCTCCGGACGGTCGGCCAGATGCTGCAGCGCAGACTCATAGACAACGGTCAGCGCAAGCTCATGGGCATGGGTGGTGATATGGGGATGCTGGGAGTCGGAGAAAGCACAGGGCGTATAATCCATGGGACCGATGACATTGCGTGTAAAGGGCAGTGTGCAATTGTGACGGGCCGCACGGGTGGTGAACGTCGCCACGTTGTTGTACCACTCAGCACCATACACGCCCTCGGTACTCAGGAGGTTGGGATAGGTGCGCTGCCAACCGCGCGGGATGGTGGCACCATGGAAGTTGACCGTCAGATGATGGCGGGCAGCACTCTCCAGGAGGTCGATGCAGTAGGCCATGTTCATCTGGCTGTCGCCGGAGAAGAAGTCGATCTTCACACCGGCCACACCGATGCGCTCACACCAGGCAAACTCCTTTTCACGATCCTCGGGCTTGTTCAGACGGAACTTCGGTCCGGGTGCCCCATTGATCCAACCCACGGAGGAGTTGTACCAGATGAGCGGGCGGATGCCTTTCTCACGGGCATAGGCCACGGCATCCTCGATGGTCTTGCCGTCCTTCATCTCGTCCCACTCGGCATCGATCAGCACATAGGGCAGATGGAGGTCAACGGCGGCATCGACATATTTCTTAATAATACTATAATCGTTGGAACCATGGTTGTAGGCCCAGTACACCCAGGAGACCACGCCCGGCTGAATCCAGTCGGTCTCCTTCAGACGACAGGGCTCCGCCATGTCGGTGACAAGCGTCGAGGCCACCACATCGGCCATGGAGCCGATAATGGCGATGCGCCAGGGGGTGGCCCATTGACTTCCCGTCGTTTGGTCGTTCTTGTCAGTAAAAAGGTGGTAGTCGGTGTAGGAGTCTGCAGTCTCTGCCATGAGCGAGGAGGCAGCATGATTACGCTCGATGCCCGCTTCTGACAGGAGCACATAGCAGTCCTCCGCAGGTTGCAGCAGGGCGGGGAAAGCCCAGCGATTACCTTTCTGTCCCTCTGCACCCTTACCGCTCTTCGAGAGAGGATAAAAGCCTTCGTAGCCGTCGCTCCACGTCATCATCCATCGGGGTGTTCCTTCGGCCACACGGAAGGTAGTCTTCTCCTGAGGAGTCTTTCCTGTCAGTCCTGCTGCCTCATAGCGGAAAGCGATGCCATCGTTGCAGAGACGCATGACCAACACCTGCTTACGCTGAGCCTCATCGCGATAATCATAACGGTATTCGTTAAACACATTCGTGCAGTGGGAACGCTTGCCGCTCAGCATCGTGTAGTCAACGGGCACACGACGGGGCTGGCTGCCCGATACAAGCGTCAGTGAACCGGAGGCCTCAGAACAAAGGCCGACTTCGGAAATGGTGAGGACCGGAAGGCCATGGTAATATACCTGAAAGCCTTTCCCTTCCTGTTTCAGGGTGATATGGCCGTTGGGGGATGTGGCCGGACTGGAAAAGACCGTGAGCACACTCAGGACAAACAGCCCCATGAGAAGAAAGATTCTTCGGTTCATTGTATTCTTTTGTTTCTAGTTTTGCAATCACTCAACTGTCTGCAAAGATAACAAGTTTTTTCATATTTTCCCTACAGATTTAAATAATATCCGATAAAAAGATAAGTTTGTCCGATATATTTTGTATTTTTGCAACAAAATTGAACAAAACAAAAACTAGATAGCCCATTTGTCTAACCCTTTAAACAAGAAAAAAGATGTTTGGATTAGGAACCCCTGAGATTATACTCATCGCACTGGTTGTATTGCTGCTCTTCGGCGGCAAGAAGATTCCCGAGCTGATGAAGGGTCTTGGCAAAGGTGTCAAGAACTTCAAGGACGGGATGAAGGAAGTGGAGAAAGAGATGAAGGATGAAGAGAGTAAAGGATGAAGGAACGTTCTGGGATCATCTGGACGCATTGCGCTCCTGTATCATCCACATGCTGATAGCGACGGTGGCGTTCGGCGTGGTGGCCTTCATGATGAAAGAGACACTCTTCGACATCGTACTCGCCCCGCGCCAGAGCGACTTCATTACCTATCGGCTACTGAACGTGGAGCCGTTTGACATCCACCTGATGAACACAGGACTGACGGAGCAGTTCATGATACACATGCGCACGGCACTCTATGCCGGTCTGCTGATGGCTTCGCCCATTGTACTCTACCAGCTGTTCCGCTTCATCTCACCTGCACTCTATGACAACGAGCGTCGCTATGCCGTCGGACTGGTGGGCAGTGCCTATGTGATGTTCATGGCCGGCACGCTGCTCAACTACTTCCTGGTCTTCCCCCTGACGGTGAAGTTCCTCGGCACCTATCAGGTTGACCCCAGCGTGGCAAACATGCTCACCCTGCAGTCGTATATCGACACGCTGCTCACGATGAGCCTGGTCATGGGCATAGTCTTTGAACTGCCCGTGATGTGCTGGCTCTTGGGAAAGATGGGACTGGTGAACGGAGCACTGATGCGCCGCTATCGCCGACATGCCATCGTGGCCATCCTGATCGTGGCGGCCATCATCACACCGACCACCGACATCTTCACCCTCTGCATCGTCTCACTGCCCATCTGGCTACTGTATGAGGTGAGCATCTGGATCGTGAAAACATCATCATGAAATTATGCTGAGAAAAATAAGAATCATCCTGGCAACGCTGTTCTTCACCGGCATCACGCTGCTGTTCCTCGACTTCACGGGAACAGCCCACATCTGGTTGGGGTGGATGGCGAAGGTACAGTTCCTGCCCGCCGTGCTGGCACTGAACGTTGCCGTCGTCGTGGCACTCGTAGTGCTCACGCTCATCTTCGGACGTATCTACTGTTCCGTCATCTGTCCGTTAGGCATCTTCCAAGACCTGACAGGATGGCTGGGGAAAAAGCGGAAGAAGAACCGCTACGGCTATTCCAAAGCCCTGTCGTGGTTGCGCTACACTTCGCTCGGTGTGTTCATCGCAGCCCTCGTTGGCGGAGTGGGAAGCCTCTGGCAACTGCTGGCGCCCTACAGTGCCTACGGGCGTATGGTCACCATGCTGCTACAGCCCCTATACAAGTGGGGCAACAACGGACTGGCCGCCATCGCAGAGCGCATGGACAGCTATGCGTTCTACCGCGTGGAGGTGTTGATGCCTTCGTTTGGAGTGGTGGCAGCCATCGCCGCCCTCACGTTCATCGTGCTGGCAGTACTGGCCTGGCGCAATGGCCGCACCTACTGCAACACCATCTGTCCAGTAGGTACGGTGCTCAGCTTCCTGGCACGCTTCTCCCTGTTGAAGATACGCTTTGACGCGGAGAAATGCAAGAACTGCTCACTTTGTGCCAAGAACTGCAAGGCCAGCTGCATCGACTTCAAGAACCACAAGATAGACTATAGCCGCTGCGTGGTTTGCGGCGACTGCATCGGGAAATGCAACTTCAACGCCTTGCGCTACAGTTTTCCTTCCTCTCCCTCGGAAAAGAGCGGGAAGAAGGATTCCTCAAGACGTTCCTTCCTCATGGGCTCTGCACTGCTGGCAACAGCGGCCTTGGCACAGGAGAAAAAGAAGGTGGACGGCGGACTGGCCGTCATCAAGGAGAAAGCCATCCCCGAAAGACAAACCCCTCTTTGTCCGCCGGGTTCGATGTCGGCACAAAACCTTGCCGACCACTGCTCAGGCTGTCAGCTCTGCGTGTCGGAATGTCCGAACGATGTGCTCCGTCCGTCAACAGACCTCATGCATCTGATGACGCCGACGATGAGCTATGAGAGCGGTTACTGCCGACCGGAGTGCACACGCTGTTCGACGGTCTGCCCGACAGGAGCCATCAAACCCATCACGCCCGTGGAGAAGTCCGCTATACAGATTGGACATGCCGTATGGGTGAAAAAGAACTGTATCATCCTGAGCGATGGTGTGAACTGCGGCAACTGTGCCCGCCACTGTCCGACAGGTGCTATCGAGATGGTGCAGGCAGACCCCGAAAACGATGAGTCACCCTTCGTGCCAGCTGTCAATGAAGCAACCTGCATCGGCTGCGGTGCCTGTGAAAACCTCTGTCCCGCACGTCCCTTCCCTGCCATCTATGTGGAAGGACATGAAGTGCATAGGGAGATTTAGAAATCTGAAGAAAATATGGAAAGAAAGAAATCAGAGTTCTCACGCAGAACCTTTATTAAATATTTAGGTGCAGGAACAGCAACGGCGACTGCCGTGCTGACTGGTTGCAAGAGCAGAAAACAGGATGCCGCCGCCGATGACTACAAGCGACAGGTGGAACCGCCCGTGGGAAAGATGACGATGCGCACCAACCCCACGACGAAAGAGGAGGTGTCACTGTTGGGCTACGGCATGATGAGACTGCCGACGTACAAGGAGACAGGGAGTTCAAGGAATTCAGAGAGTGACGAGGACATTGACCAGGAGCAAGTGAACAGGCTCGTGGACTATGCCATGGAGCATGGCGTGAACTACTTCGATACGAGTCCCGTGTATTGTCGCGGTTTTTCCGAACACGCTACGGGCATTGCCCTTCATCGTCACAAGCGCAGCGACTATTTCGTGGCGACGAAACTCTCCAACTTCAATGAGGAGACATGGAGCCGTGAGGAGTCGATGAAGATGTACCGCAACTCATTCAAGGAACTACAGGTGGACTATATCGACTACTACCTGCTCCACGGTATCGGCATGGGAGGGATGGATGCCCTGAACGGACGGTACATAGACAACGGAATGCTCGACTTCCTTGTGGAAGAACGCAAGGCCGGTCGCATCCGAAACCTCGGTTTTTCCTACCACGGCGACATAGAGGTGTATGACTACCTGCTCTCCCAACACGACAAATACCACTGGGACTTCGTGCAGATAGAGCTGAACTACCTGGACTGGGACTGGGCGGACGAGATCAACAACCGTAACACGGATGCCCGCTACCTCTATGCAGAACTGGAGAAACGGAACATCCCTGCCGTCATCATGGAACCGCTGTTGGGCGGGAGGCTCTCAAACCTGCCGCAGTATCTCGTCAACGAGATGAAGCAGCGGATGCCGGAGCGCACCGTTGCTTCCTGGGCCTTCCGCTATGCCGGCACGCCAAAGGGAGTGCTCACCGTGCTCAGCGGCATGACCTACATGGAACATCTGAAGGACAATCTCATTTCCTATTGTCCGCTGACGCCTGTGACGGAAGAGGAAAAAAAGTTCCTCTACCATGTGGCAGAGGAGATTGTGGGAGTGGAAACCATTCCCTGCAACGACTGCAAGTACTGCATGCCCTGTCCCTATGGCGTAGATATTCCGGGCATCTTCGTCCACTATAACAAGGTGAAGAACAACGGTAGGCTGCCTCATAAGAAACAAGACGAGCACTATGAGGAATACCGTCGCGAATATCTCATTGGTCTTGACCGCAGCGTTCCTCGCCTCAGACAGGCCAACCATTGCATACAATGTGGGCAATGCGAACCGCACTGCCCACAGAACATCCGTATTCCGCGCGAGCTGTCAAAGATTGATCAGTTCGTGGAAGAACTTAAACAGCCTTGAAGCCCTTGGTGCTGATGGTACGAATGACATCCTTGATGCCCAGTTCCTTATAGCCATTCTGCTTCAAAGCCTCGGCGGCACGGTTCTCAACCGCCGTCTCCTCTTCGTTGCGGGTATAGGTGATAGTCTTGTACTTAGCCTCGGCAATAGCCCAGCCAAGCAGTGCAATGGCAACGAGTGCCACGATACCAATGATTGCTGTTGTCATAATCGTTTTGTTTTTAAATTACCCTGCAAAAGTAATAATTATTCCGCATATATCACTTGTTTCCGCCAAAAAATTCCTACCTTTGCAGTCAAAATCATAAAAGCAAAGACTATGGAACAGAAAAAGTACAAGAGAATAACGGTGACCTCTGCCTTGCCCTATGCCAACGGCGGCGTGCATATCGGTCATCTGGCCGGTGTCTATGTGCCGGCAGACATCTATGTGCGCTACCTCCGACTGAAGAAGCGTGACGTGATGTTCATCGGTGGAAGTGACGAACACGGCGTGCCCATCACCGTGCGTGCCCGCAAGGAGGGCATCACTCCGCAGGATGTGGTGGACCGCTACCATAAGATGATCAAGGACTCATTCGCAGAGTTTGGTATCTCATTTGATGTTTATAGTCGCACCACCAGCGAGACCCATCACAAGTTTGCCGCCGAGTGGTTCAAGAAACTCTACGACGAGGGCAAGCTGGTGGAGAAAACCACCGCCCAGCTCTATGACGAAGAGGCCAAGCAGTTCCTGGCCGACCGCTATGTAGTGGGTGAATGTCCCTACTGCCATAGCGAAGGAGCCTACGGCGACCAATGTGAGAAATGCGGACGCGACCTCTCACCCACCGAGCTAATCAATCCCAAATCCACCATCAGCGGCTCAACGCCTGTGCTGAAAGAGACGAAGAACTGGTACCTTCCTTTGAACGATTATCAGGACTGGCTGAAGCAATGGATTCTGGAAGGTCACAAGGAGTGGCGCTCCAACGTCTATGGTCAGTGCAAGAGTTGGTTGGATATGGACTTGCAGCCCCGTGCCATGACGCGCGACTTGGACTGGGGTATCCCCGTACCTGTAGAGGGAGCAGAAGGAAAAGTTCTCTATGTTTGGTTCGACGCGCCCATCGGCTATGTCAGCAACACCAAGGAGCTCTGCGAGAAGGAGCCGGAGAAGTGGGGAAACTGGGAACAGTGGTGGCAGGATGAAGATACCAGATTGGTCCATTTCATCGGGAAAGACAACATTGTGTTCCACTGCATTATCTTCCCTGTGATGATGAAGGCACACGGCAAGTACATCATGCCTGACAACGTACCTGCCAATGAGTTCCTGAACCTTGAGAACGATAAGATTTCCACCTCCCGCAACTGGGCTGTATGGCTCCACGAGTATCTGGTGGATATGCCTGGCAAGCAGGACGTATTGCGCTATGTGTTGACAGCCAATGCCCCTGAGACCAAGGACAACAACTTCACTTGGAAGGATTTCCAGGATCGCAACAACAACGAGCTGGTGGCCGTCTATGGCAACTTCGTGAACCGTGCTTTACAGCTGACGAAGAAGTATTGGAACGGTGTAGTGCCCGCTTGTGGCGAGCTGCAGGAGGTAGATAAGCAAGCTCTGGAGGAGTTCAAGGACGTGAAGACCAAGGTGGAGGCCCTGCTGGAGCAGTTCAAGTTCCGCGATGCTCAGTTCGAGGCAATGAACCTCGCCCGCATCGGTAACCGCTATATTACCGAGTGCGAGCCTTGGAAAGTCTGGAAGACCGATCCCAAGCGTTGCGAGACAATTCTCAATATCTGCCTGCAGTTGACAGCCAACCTCGCTATTGCCTTTGAACCTTTCCTGCCCTTCAGCAGTAAGAAGCTCCGCGAGATGCTCGCTATTGACAGCTTCGAGTGGGAGCAGTTGGGGAGCACCGACCTCCTGAAAGCCGGTCATCAGTTGGGTGAGCCCGCCCTCTTGTTTGAGAAGATTGAGGATGAGGTCATCCAGAAACAGCTCGACAAGCTGGAAGCTACCAAGAAAGTCAACGAGGCAGCAGCCTATAAGGCCGCTCCCATCAAGGACACCGTCAGCTTCGAGGAGTTTGAAAAGCTGGACATCCGTGTGGGTTTGGTGAAGGATTGTCAGAAGGTGAAGAAGAGTAAGAAACTCCTGCAGTTCACCATCGACGACGGTTCTGGCACCGACCGTACCATCTGTTCCGGCATTGCCGCTTTCTATGAGAATCCTGAGGAACTCATTGGCAAGCGCATCCTCTTTGTCGCCAACTTTGCACCGCGCACGATGATGGGCATCGAGAGTCAGGGCATGATTCTCTCTGCCGTGGATGCCGATGAGAGCCTCAGCGTGGTGACCACCACCAAGGATGTGAAGCCTGGCAGTCAGGTTGGATGAATATGAAAGTTGAATAACCAAAAAAAAGAGGAACTGGTCGGTTCCTCTTTTTTTGTTTTTTACAATGAAGCGATGAACGCCTTCATCATGTCGTCGTGTGCCCGTACCTCCTTGTACAGCTGCATCTGGTTGCGGGCGCGGTCGAGGTTGTGCTCCGGATAGCGGCACTTCCAATAGTGGTCGCCGGAAATGTAGTCCCAGAGGAAGCGTACGCTCTGCATGAAGGGGAACAAAGCCACGGCATAAGGCAGGTTCTCGCGCTCAATGGGCGTCAGGAACTCGCCGGCAGACTCCACATATCCCTTGGTGAAAGCCTTGAAGATCTCCTCGTTGAAAGCCACATGGCTCATGTCGGGATCGTCCTCGGCGGTCTTGTTGGCAGCAGAGCGCAGGAAGTCGCCATAGTCGGAGAAGATGAAACTCGGCATCACGGTGTCGAGGTCGATAACACAGAGAATGTGTCCCTCACTGTCGAACATCATGTTGTTCACCTTCGTATCACAGTGGCAGATGCGCTTCGGTAACTTGCCCTCGCGGTGGAGCTGCTCAGCCTTGCACATCTCCTCGGCATGAGCTTCGATAAGCTTCAGCAGTTCCTGCACCTTCGGTTCCTTCACACGTCCGGCAGGATCTTTCTCCACTACCTCGCTGAGCTGACGCAGACGCAGTTCCAGGTTATGGAAGTCGGGGATGGTCTCGCCCAACTCCTCGGGAACATCCACGAGCATCTTCTCGAAATCACCGAAAGCCAGTCCTGCAAAGTAGGAATACTCTGGTGTCACAGCCTCGTAGGTCTTGGCATCGGGAATGAAGACCATCACACGCCAGTAGCGGCCTTCAGTATCCTTCCAATAAGTCTTGCCGCCCTCGGCCTCCAGGAAATGAAGCACCTTGCGGTCAATATCCTGCTCACCACGCTCCTCCAGCTTCTTGCGGATGTGCGATGTTACCACCTGAATATTGTGCTGCAGCATCTCCACATCGGTGAAGATGGCATTGTTAATACGCTGGAGCACATAGTCGGGTTTGTCGGCCTCTGCGGTGTAAACCTTCAGGGTGTCGTTGATGAGTCCGTTGCCCAGAGGACGGACCTCCTTCACGGTTCCTTCCACTTGGAAATGACCGAGAATCTCTTTGTAGTCAATTGTTTGCATGTCAGGTTGTTTATTTAGGTCTTTGAAATATTCCGCACAAATTTAGTAAAAACATTCCAATCTGAAAAAGAAAAAGAGAAAAAAGTAGTACCTTTGCAGAAAATTTACAACAACTTATCGAATGGGAAAAATAATACTGACAGGAGACCGCCCCACCGGTCGTCTCCACTTGGGTCACTATGTGGGCTCGCTGCGCCGTCGTGTGGAACTTCAGAACGCCGGCGACTATGAGAAGATGTTTGTCTTCATGGCTGATGTGCAGGCCTTGACCGACAATGCCGATAACCCTGAGAAGATCAGACAGAACATTATCGAGGTGGCACTCGACTACCTCGCAGCCGGACTGGACCCGGAGAAGTGTACGCTCTTCATCCAGAGTCAGATTCCGGAGCTGGCAGAGCTCACCACCTATCTGATGAACCTCATCACCGTGAGCCGCGTACAGCGCAACCCCACCGTGAAGACGGAGATCAAGATGCGCAACTTCGAGGCCAACATTCCGCTTGGCTTCTTCTGCTATCCCGTTTCCCAGGCTGCCGACATGACTCTCTTCAAGGCAACCACCGTGCCGGCAGGTGAAGACCAGGAGCCGATGCTGGAGGTGACCCGCGAGTTGGTGCGCCGCTTCAACAACACCTATGCTCCCGTCTTGGTGGAGCCGGACATTCTGCTCCCCGAGAACCTAACCGCTCGTCGTCTGCCCGGTACCGACGGCAAGGAGAAGATGTCGAAGAGCCTCGGCAACTGCATCTACCTCTCCGACACTGCCGATGAGGTATGGCAGAAGGTGCGCTCCATGTACACCGACCCTGAGCATGTCAACCTCAACGATCCGGGACATGTGGAAGGCAATGCTGTCTTCACCTATCTTGATGCCTTCTCCACAGAGCAGGACTTCGCCGAGTTCTGGCCGGAATACAAGAACCTCGATGAGCTGAAGGATCACTACCGCCGTGGCGGACTCGGCGACATGAAGTGCAAGAAGTTCCTCAATCAGGTGCTCACCCGCTTCTTGGAGCCCATGCGCCAGCGCCGTCATGAGTTCGAGCAGGACATTCCCGAAATCTACAACATCCTGAAGAAAGGAACGGAGCGTGCCCGTGAGACGGCAGTCCAGACCATGGATGAGGTTCGCCGCGCCATGCGTATCGACTACTTCAACGATACCGAGCTCATTCGCCAGCAAGCAGAGCGCTTTGCGAAAAAGTAAAAGGGGGAAAAGTTAGAAAGTAAAAAAGTAATATGTAAAAGGGTAAAAAGGGAAAAGATGGTTTTAAATTATATCTGGATAGCGTTTTTCCTCATCGCCTTTGTCATCGCCCTCTTCCGGTTGGTGTTCTTAGGCGACGCAGAGGTGTTCCCCGCCATGATGAACTCCACCTTCGACACATCGAAGACTGCTTTCGAGATCTCACTCGGTCTGACGGGTGTACTCTCGCTGTGGCTCGGTGTGATGAAGATTGGAGAGCGCGGCGGCGTCATCAACGTATTGGCACGCGTGCTCTCGCCTGTCTTCACCCGACTGTTCCCCGACATCCCGAAGGGACATCCCGTCACGGGCAGCATCTTCATGAACATTGCCGCCAACATGCTTGGCCTGGACAATGCCGCCACGCCGCTCGGTCTGAAGGCGATGGAGCAGATGAACGAGGTGAAGGACGAGAAGATTGAACAGCTGAGGAAGGAAAAGAACCTCAGCGTGTCGGAGGTGGTCGAGCTGAAGGCCACGGCCTCCAACCCGATGATCATGTTCCTCGTGCTGAACACCAGCGGTCTGACGCTCATCCCCGTCTCCATCCTGGTCTATCGTGCCCAGATGGGAGCGGCTCAGCCTACCGACGTGTTCATCCCCATCCTGCTGGCCACTTTCTTCTCCACCCTTGCCGGCATCATCATCACCTCTCTCTATCAGCGCATCAACCTGCTGAACCGCACGATGCTGCTCACCCTGGGCGGCATGTGTGCTTTCGTGGCAGGTGTTATCTGGGGCTTCAGCCAGCTGGACAAGGAACAGATGAACGTGGTGAGCACCTCCGTGGCCAACATCCTGCTGATGACCATCATCGTTTCCTTCATTCTGGCAGGTGTCAGGAAGAAGGTCAACGTCTATGACTCTTTCATCGAAGGAGCGAAGGAAGGTTTTACGACCGCCGTGCGCATCATCCCCTATCTCGTGGCCATCCTCGTAGCCATCGGCGTGTTCCGTGCTTCCGGGGCCATGGACTTCCTCATCGACGGCATCGGCTGGCTGGTGGGTGCATGCGGATTCAACACCGACTTCGTGGGAGCCTTGCCCACCGCCATCATGAAACCTCTGTCAGGAAGCGGTGCCCGCGGCATGATGGTGGATGCCATGACACAGTATGGTGCCGACTCCTTCATCGGCCGCCTGTCATGTATCTTCCAGGGAAGCACCGACACCACCTTCTACATCCTTGCCGTCTATTTCGGCTCCGTGGCCATCCGCAAGACGCGCCATGCCGTGGCCTGCGGTCTGTTGGCCGACCTTGCCGGCATCATCTCTGCTATTGCGATATGCTACTTCTTTTTCAGTTAAGCTATGGCAAATTTGAAATCCCTCGCTAAGGATACAGCGATTTACGGCCTGTCGAGCATTGTCGCCCGCTTCATCAACTATCTGCTGGTGCCCATCCAGACCGCAAGGTTTGCAGCCTCTGGCGGCGAATATGGTGTCATCACCAATGTCTATGCATATGTGTCGCTGCTCATCATGCTGCTGACCTTCGGCATGGAGACCACCTTCTTCCGCTTCATGAGCAAGGAAGGCGAAGACCCGAAGAAGGTTTATTCCACCGCCCTGACGATGGTGATGATGACCTCGCTGATCTCATCGCTGCTGGTATGGACCTTCATCCATCCCATTGCCTCAGCGGCAGGCTATGCCAACCACCCGGAGTATGTGGGCGTGATGTTTCTGACGGTGGCCATCGATGCCTTCACCGCCATCCCCTTCGCCTACCTGCGCTACCTGCACAAGCCGGTGAAGTTCGCCATGCTGAAGATCATCAACATCCTGCTGAACATCACGCTGAACATCCTATACCTTATTATATTGCCCGCCCTGCGACTGAACCTCTTCGACATCTACGATGAACAGTTCACGCTGGACGTGGCCTTCGTCTTCTATATCAACCTCTTTTGCACCTGTGCCACGCTCCTGATGCTTTGGAAGGAATGGGGCATGGAACGCTTCAAGATTGATATGTCAACCTGCAAGCGCATGCTCAGCTACACATGGCCGCTGCTGGTGATGGGACTCGCCGGCCAGCTGAACCAGGCTGCCTCGCAGATTCTCTTCCCCTATCTCTACGACGGAACGCATCAGGAAGCGCTCTCCCAGCTCGGCATCTACGGTGCCTGCATCAAGATTGCCATGATCATGGTGATGATTACCCAGGCCTTCCGTTTCGCCTATGAGCCCTTTGTCTTCGGAAAGTCAAAGGACAAAGACAACCGCGAAACCTACGCCCAGGCCATGAAGTTCTACCTCATCTTCACGCTGCTGGCCTTCTTGGTGGTGACAGGCTACTTGGACATCCTGAAATACGTCATCGGCGAGAGCTACTGGGAAGGTCTGAAGGTCGTGCCTATCGTCATGGCGGCAGAGATCATGTTCGGCGTGTTCTTCAACCTCTCCTTCTGGTACAAGCTGACCGACCGCACCATCTGGGGAGCCTACTTCTCAGGAATCGGTGCCGTTGTCCTCATCACCATCGACATTCTCCTGATACCCCGTTTCAGCTATATGGCCTGTGCATGGGCAGGCTTTGCCGCCTATGCCACCTCGATGACGCTCTCCTACTTCATCGGCCAGCACTACTATCCCATCGCCTACCCGCTGAAGGACATGAGCCTCTACACCCTGCTTGCCGTCCTCCTGTTCGCTGGCATGCACCTGGCCAACGGCTCTCTGCCCGTATGGGCAGCACTCGCCGTCAACACGCTGCTGATTCTGCTCTTCCTTTTCTATATCGTCAAAAGGGACTTCCCGCTCAGCAACCTACCCGTTATCGGAAAGAAATTCAAATAATTATCACTTATGAAGAAAGTTCTGTTTTTACTGATTACCCTTCACTGCTCACTCTTCACGGCGAAGGCCGATGAAGGTATGTGGACCATCTACAACCTGCCGCCGCAGGTCTTTGCGAAGATGCAGGAAGAAGGGTTCAAGATGTCGTACAACGACCTGTGTTATGGTGACAATGCCTTGAAGAACGCCGTGGTGAACTTCTCCGGCTACTGCTCAGGCGTGGTCGTCTCACCCAACGGTCTGGTGTTCACCAACCACCACTGTGGTTTCGAGGCCATCCGCTCTCACTCCACCGTGGAACACGACTACATGCTCAACGGCTTCTATGCCGAGCGCTATGAGGACGAACTCCCGAACGAGGATATGTTCGTGGCGTTCATGGTTGACCAGCAGGACATCACCGACCGCATCCTGAAAAGCGGCTTTGAGGTGATGACCGTAGAACAGCAGGAGGTGTTCCTCGACTCTTTAGAGAACGCCATGTCGAAGGAGGTGAAGGAAAAGGACTCCACCCTGCGCCTGGAGATCAAGCCCTTCTACGAGGGCAACAAGTACTATGCCACGACCTATCGCGACTTCACCGACCTGCGTCTGGTGTTCACCGTTCCGAAGTCCATGGGAAAGTTCGGCGGTGAGACCGACAACTGGATGTGGCCGCGCCAGACCTGCGACTTCTCCGTGTTCCGCATCTATGCCGACCCGAAGACCAACGGTCCGGCAGCCTACTCGCCCGACAACGTTCCCTACCAGCCGAAGCGCTGGGCAGAAGTGAGCATGCAGGGCTACCAGGACGGCGACTATGCTATGACCATGGGCTATCCAGGTTCCACCGAACGCTACCTCTCGAGCTACGGCATCGAGGAGATGCGCAACGCCGACAACGCCACCCGTGCACAGGTTCGCGGCGTGAAGCAGGAGATCATGATCCGCCACATGCGTGCCGACGAAGCCGTACGCATCAAGTACGATTCGAAGTACGCGCAGTCTTCCAACTACTGGAAAAACTCCATCGGCATGAACAAATGTATCGATTCCATCGGGATTATCAACCAGAAGCGGCTGTTCGAACAGCGCCTGGCTGCCTGGCAGGATACCACAGGTTTCCTGAAGGACAAGCTCGACTTCCAGAAACTGGAGAAGATGTATAAAGACCGCTTCGACGACCGCCATGCCTTCATGTACTGGATAGAGACCTTCCGCCGCACCAACGAGTTCTGCACCCGCGCCACGAAGGTGGGCAACGGCATGGACGTGAAAGGCCCGAAGGACAAGCCCAAGAAGCAGTACATGCAGTTCGAAGACAACAGCGAGGAGTGGGACGAGGCCCTGGACAAGGAAGTTTTCGCCGCCCTGCTGAAGAACTACAAGGCACATGTGGCCGCCCGCTACCTGCCGAAGTTCTACAAGACCATCGAACAGGAGTACCACGGCGACTATACCCGCTATGTGGATGACCTCTACAAGCGCTCCATCCTGATGAAGAAGGGCAAGAAGCTCTACTTCAACAAGAAAAGCTTCAAGAAAGACCCGGGCGTACAGCTTGGCTACGACCTTGTGGAAAACCTGGCGGCCATACGCGAGGGACTGCTGGCATCCTACGACAGCATCGACGCACAGGAGCGCTATCTATGTGCTGCCAAGCTGCGCATGGAGGAAGACCTGCCCCACTACAGCGATGCCAACTTCACCATGCGACTCTCCTACGGACAGGTGGGCGGCTTTGAACTGGCAGGGGCACCTTCCGGCTACTACACGACGGCAGAGTCCATTGTCACGAAGATGAAGGCCGCCGACCAGAATATCGAGTACTTTGCCGAGCCCGTCATGCACGAGCTGTTCTCCGCCAACGACTTCGGGAAGTACACCGACAAGACCACAGGGAAGATGCAGCTCTGCTTCCTGACCAACAACGACATCACCGGCGGCAACTCCGGCTCACCGATGTTCGACGGCGAAGGACGCCTCATCGGTCTCGCTTTCGACGGCAACTGGGACTCCCTCTCCAGCGACATCAACTTCGATGCACGCCTCGCTCGCTGCATCGGTGTGGACATCCGCTACGTTCTCTTCATGATGGATCGCTGGGGAAAGGCCGACCGCCTGCTTCAGGAAATCAATGCAAAATAAGAACAGCCACAGGCATATGATACCACAGAAGGAAGGACTTCATCAAGTAAAATAAATTATACTGCAAAGTAAAATAAATTATTTTGGTCAGTAAAATAAATTATATTGGTAACCAAAATAAATTATATTGGTCGGTAAAATAATTTATTTTACTTGATAAGAGGAAAGCCTTGATGAGATAAAAGCCAAGACTCTACAGTATAGAAGGACAGGCAAGGCACAACAAAAAAAGAGAGCATCCGCAAGCGCGAATGCTCTCTTTTTCAGTTATTGATGAATTGTGAACAGAGGTTCACAACCGGTTTAGCGAACAACCTTCACAGTCTTAACTGTGCCGTCGGCCTTGCGAACCTGCATCAGGACGAGACCCTTGGCGTTGTTGTCAACGCGGCGGCCCTGGAGGTCGTAGTAGGCAACGGATGTGGTAGCAGCATCGGTGCTGATGTTCTTCACACCGGTAGCAGCCCATACATCGGTCAGGTCATACCAGGCGATGTTAGACTTGTTCTCGGCGTCACCACCTCTGTAGATGCTCTGCACACCAATCTTGCTCCAGGTTACCATCTCCTCATTAGAGAAGTTCAGATAAACACGATTACCACCGGCATAGATGTCGTAGTTGTCATCGAATTCATAAGGAATCTCTGTCATATCTTCCGTCAGTTTCGAATAAACGCCGGCAGGCAATGTAAGCATCTCCTCTGCGCCGTTCTTCTCAACCCAGATGACATAGTAGAGCTTGTCTGTCATGAGCGGATCGCCGTCTGTGCTGGTAGCGGGAATAACGAAGTCCGCATAGGTGAATTTAGCATACTTGAAGGTTTGAACCGTAGGATCTGCCGGAGTGGCAGCCACGTCAGCCATCGGAGCGATAACCACATTATTAAACAGCATGTAGTATTCCAAATCATACGGACTTTCGTTCAGTGCGATGGTCTGATCGGTGCTGGCGGTCATGCTCATGGGGTCCATGTTCAGTACGATGTCAGCCAGCAGGGTGTCAACACGCTCGCCGAACTGCTGGATCTTCACGCCAGTAGCGAAGTAATCGAAAGTGTATGTAAAATAGGTTTCCGTACCCATATACTGGTTGGCAGGAATGGTCACGGTTCCGGTAACCTGATCAAGCGTACCCTTCAGCCAAGCCTCGGGCATATCCTGGGCAAAGCCCTGTATATAGACATCGGTACCGTCAACACCAACCTTCACCTGAGCCAGATATTCTTCGAAGTCTTTGCTGTCATCCTCACTGTACTCCTTGGCCATGGCAGTGAAAGCGCAAGTCTGAGTGGTAAGTCCATCGGGAACCTCAATGGGGGCGAGTTCCTTCTCCTCATAGGTCACAACGATGTTGTTGATCTGTGTGTTGGCAGCAATGGTTACAACCACCTGGTCAGCACTACCGGTCCAATCCTGTCCATCGAACTCACCGCTGTCGGCAGAGTTGCCGGCATTCCACTTACCAGCCTCGAAGCTGATGCCGGTGATGGTGCGGTTGATACCCTTGAAGATCAGCGTACCGCCATACACACGGAGCTGATTGCCAAGAAGGGTGCTCCAGAAACGGTTGGGAGTACCTGTTGTGCTGGGAGAAACGGTCAGGGAGATACCATGGTTCTGCATCTCGAAGGGCTCGGTAATATCACCTTCGTTAGAAGAGTTGGATGTAGGAACCTCCATGCTGTTGAAGTCGAAGAGACCCTCGGGATAATCGCTGATGGTGTACCAGACGATGTCAGACTTGTTCTCCTCGTCGCCACCTCTGTAGATGCTCTGGATACCGATGCGGTTCCAGTCAGAGTGGTCCATGTTCAGGTAGATGTAAGTAGAATAGAAGTCGTAATCATCTGAGAAGCCATAGGGAATCTCCGTCATGTCTTCCTCGATTTTGGTGAAGTCTTCGGTAGAGAAGGTCACCATAGACTCCTCACGGTTGATGTCCTTATAGAAAACGTATGACACCTTGGAAGCCAGCATGGCATTGCCGTCGGTATCAACGAGGGGAACATTGAACGCGACAACGTCGCCATAATTTGTCTCCTCAATACCTGAAATGGACGGATTGGCCGGTGTGGCGGCCTGCTCTGTCACCTTGGTCAAGACGGGGTCGAAACCATGTATGTCATAGTACTGTGCACCAATTACGGTGTAGAACTCACCCTCGGCAGCATAGCTTTCTGTCTCGGGGTCGTAGGTGAAGACGATGTCTGTATAAAGCTCGCCATCGTATTGATCTGCGTATGTACCATAGTACTGTCCAGCAGGAACAGTGATGGTGTTGCCTTCCTTGGTTCCCTTCAGCCATCCTTCGGGAACGTAGGAGCTGAAGCCCTGGAAGTAAACGTCGTCACCGTCAACGATAACAGCAGCAGCACCGCCTGCAAGATTACTTTCGTCGTCAGTATAAGACAAGGCATAGGGAACTGCCTCAATGCCTGTCGGCGGTGTGACGGGCACGAGCGGCTCTGTAGGCGTCATCGTACTGCCCGGCAGCCAATAGGGGGTCAGCACATAACCTGCATAATTTCCTGTTGTCAGTACACGGCAAAACCATATGTCATCATCAAATGCAATGGAACCGTCGTCCTGAATGTAACCAACAATGTTGTTATAATACCAACCTGCGTCAGTTGTGTCATCACCTTCAAAATAGAACGATCCATAGAGA
>Ga0247611_10000336_pt1 | contig 97201 bp, 70 predicted proteins | sample 177DNAGHGhighgp2_FD_192422 | JGI IMG/M metagenome (GOLD analysis project Ga0247611, IMG submission 192422) | Sheep rumen microbial communities from Palmerston North, Manawatu-Wanganui, New Zealand - 1770 DNA GHGhigh gp2 | ecosystem: Host-associated > Mammals > Digestive system > Stomach > Rumen...
AATTTGCGTGCAAAATTACTGCGAAAATATGATATATCCAAATTTTTTCGTATCTTTGCAGGCATAAAACCAATATAACTAACACAACTATGCCAAGAAGTCAAGGTATACCCTACGAGATTCATCCTAGTCCTAAGAAGGACGAGAAGGGACTGCCACTGCTCTATGTGCGTCCCTTGAAACGTAACAAAATCAGCATGGAGGGCATTCCCTCACTCTTTCCTCCAGAAACAGACAGCAATGGAGGCATAGCAATAGAGACGAGTGTTGCGAGTTTTGAGGACATCTGTGTGGAAATGACATTGAGACTGCATACGGATGATGTCGTCCCATGACGCAGTAAATGAGTAATTATATGCGGTGGAAAGGAAGCGGACCTGTTCTTCCTGAGACATCCGAAGAAGTTGCGGATGACGCAGTTGCAGCAATCGTATAAAGATGGCAAGATAACGACACTGCCCCTGTTCCGTGCCAAGCCTGCGAATACGCGAACGACGGGCGTCACTATTCTGTTGGAGATTAAACGAGAAGCCATATTCCCGCGCCAACGAAGAGTGATTCCACGCATCCTCAACGTCCTCCGCAAAAGAGGGTTTCATCTGAAAACGCCCTATCGAGAAGTTGGCACCTGCCCTACCCTTACTAATATATAGTCCATTGACGGCTGCACGCTCTATCTCATCCTTCCACATACAATAACGTATCAGCTCTGGAAAGATGACTGCCACGGCAATTCGTTCATCCACACCAAACAGGCTGAACTCTTTCCTCCACTCATCATGCCTTTCGTTCACATAACTGACAGCGGCAGTCCAGTCATTTCCGAACACCTTGGGATAATTAGTTGAAAAAGCTGTGGCACTTCTTATCACAAGCAGCAGCCACAGCAATATTAATTGTTTCCTTGTCACCATTTAGAGTTTGTAAGTACACTTCACTATCTTGTTGTCATCAATCATCACCCACTCCAAGCGGTCACTCTTAGCCTCAAACGCGATGGGGGTACAAGTGGTCATGTTATTAATAATGATCTCACCCGTCTGACTGTATTCCACCTGTCGCTTACCGCTACGGCTTTTATAGACACCATAGGGCGGTTTGTTTGGATTCTGCTTCAGGCGCTGATCCACCTTTTTATTGAGGCTCTCAAGTTCCGACTCACTGATAATACGGAACTTGTCACATTCCAAAACACCGTATTCCATTTCATCACCTTTCTCACGCATCGCCAAAAGCGGCCACTCGCAAGAGACTTTACTGATGTTCTGGAAACTACGGCACTCCCAAGTCGCAAAGCGCCAGCCGCTGGGCAGTTCATAAATGGTCTCCGGACAGCCACCTACTACTGGTATAATATCTGGCAACTCCTTGTAAGCATCATCGAGCAGACAACCTGTCATAATAACAGCATTCAGGTCTGTCCTGCCAACAGCACACTGAGGCAGTTCTCCCAAATCAACAAGCCGCTGCGACAGTCTATTGAACTCTTCCGCATATTGTTTCACATTCGCAATCTGTCGCTGCAGCGATGCCCGATACTCTTTGGCTGCTTCCAGACGATAGTTATAGAGTAGTTGGTCGGCATCAGCATAGAGGGCATCAATTTTCTGGGGATCCTCCTCATTACAGATCTGACCGTAGATCTTCTTTAACTTACCCTCATGTCTCTTGGCGATGGCACTATAGTCATGCCGGGCTTCCTCTTTCATCTGACGCTGATAGTTGTTGGTCAGTCTGCCCACCTGAGACTCATAGCCGCTGAAAGCCTTGGTCATGTCCTGCGTCTGCTTGGTGAAGTTACTGGCATTCATCGCCATCTGCTGCATCTGCTGGATGAACTCGGGATGCGCCTTGATGTAAGCCTCCTGCTCTTTCTCACTCATCTTCTCAAACTTCTCCAGATCCATCGTATTGACATCGCCTCCCATGACCTTTGCCATCACTTTATCCTGAATGGGTTTCTTCTTCGACTCCGGGGCATTCTCATCATTGAGGATCGCCAACTCAGCCTTGGTCAGACCAAACTGATTCTGAATCTTACCTTCCCATTTCCGGCGCAGTGCCTCCATCTCTGCATCAGTGCAACCAGACTGTTCACGCTGTAACTGATCGGCACGTACCACGACTGCAGCAATCTTCTGGGCGTAGGCATCACGTTCCTCCATCGTGCTTTTTGCCATCTTCTCTGCGGAGGGCAATGGCGGGAGTTCTTTCATCAGCGCCTCAGCCGTAGAGGCTGTGCTGGGTGTGAGAACACCATCCCACGTAACGGTTGATGTCTTACGCTTGGGAATAATATCGCTGCCCTGTGCGACAACAATATCCGATGGGGCACTCTCTGTGTTTTCAACCTTGTTATGATCCTCACGCTCCTCCCGGCTGGAAATACCGACAGCCGACTGTGCTTTCTGTTTCAGTTTCTTCAGGAAGCCCTGAGCATTCGCATCTGCCGTGCTGAGCATCAGCAGTGCCACAATCATCCATAAAACCTTTTTCATTCGTATATCTAATTACTTCTTGACAAACACTACCCTTCGGTTCTTGGCACGACCTGCCTCCGTCTTGTTATCAGCGACAGGCTCGTGGGAGCCTTTACCTACCGCACGGAGATTAAAACCGTCCACGCCTAAGCCCTCGAGTGCCTTGACGATAGCCTCGGCACGCTGTTGTGACAAGGGGTCGTTGATCTTGTCAGTGCCTTGGTTGTCAGTATGTCCCTGCACCTCAAAACGGGCACTCGGGTTCTTCTTCATATAGTCGGCAACCTTCATGATCTCAATCATCGACTCCTGCTTCAGTGTTGCCTTACCAGTATCAAACAAAATGTTGTTAGTTACAAACTTACCTGTCTCCTGAATGGCCTTCTCCACGGCAGACACATCCTGTGCATCACGGTCGTAGAGGGCAACGGCACCCTTGGCAATCACCACATTGCGGATGAAGGTGAGGTTATGATAGTCGAAAGGAACCTGGAAGCACATCCATGTGGGCTGGTTGACACGTGGCAGGTTCACCACACGCTTGTCGTTGAAGTAGACCTTCAGGGCTCGTTTGTTAAACGACAATGCCACATGGTTCCAGCCCTTCTTGAACGAGTAGTCAAAATCGCCCTTCTTGTCTCCATTAAAGTAATAAGTATGCTCTGAAGAAGAACAAACGCCATGAGTGAGGACAAATGCCGTCAGATCACCACCGTCACCTCCTGTTTGAGGAAATTCAGAACGGTCCTTAGTAACGGCAAGAATCAGCTTCATGTCGTTCAGACCAATATAGTCGTCATTGCCTGGAACCTTATCGGTGGGCCAGTAGTAGAAGTCATACTCGATGGTGAACTCCTCTGGCAGATAAGCACCCTGCTCCTTGATGAGCGGCTGTATCTGGGCATTGTCAGTAGGATTGATGGCTTTTACACCAGCAACAGTCTTGACCTCTGTCGTACCTGAGAACATATCCCACTTAGAGGGGAACTCGCCTACTTGTTCTGCTGTTACATCATCTTGGAACATGATGACAGACCCGCGCTTGAAGTCGGATGAGGTGGCAACCTGCGGATTCTCGTCAGCAGCTTCAACTTCCTCGTCATTGTTCTTGCCCTTCTTACCTTTCTTGCCTTTTACGGCATCGGTAGCCTCGTCCTCCGCTTTGTCGATACCCTTGTCCATCGCATTGTCCACGGCATCGTCAATTTTGTTCTCAATCTTACTCTTCGCTTTGTCCTTCAGACGGTTCAGCCACCCTTGTGCATCTGTATTCACGACTATGGCAAAAGCCACAACCAGCAATAAAATCAGTCTTTTCATACCTTCAACTTTTAATGTTTTAAGTTACAGTTACATTTTGTTGGCAAAGTTATACAATAGTTATTACTTGTACAATTCCCCAAATGGGGGTATTTTTGTTGTTTTATTTGGCTGTTATCCAACAAATATGTATCTTTGTATCATGAAGAGAATGATTATCCTATTACTTGGGGTGATGGCAATGTCTCTGACGCATGCCTACATAGACCACCGAAAAACGAAAGAGGACTCGGTGGAGGCACTGATCCATAGCAAGAACCCGCCCAAGGGCGAAGCACTGATACGCTGTTACATGGAACTCATCAGAGGCTATCTGAAGAAAGACATGCAGAAGCACGACCTCTACGCCAGGAAGACCCTCGCCCTGAGTTATGAGTTGAATGCACTGGCGGCAAGACAGAACGCACTCTACCACCTGGGGATGCAATACTACGCACAGGACGAGTTCGAGAAAGCCGTCTACTACTACCAGTGGGGAGTTGCTGTCACCGACTCGATGGCTGGTGACAAGCGGTATTCGGAAAGCAATGTGGACGACATGCGCTCACAACTCTACGGAGCCATCGGCAATGTCTATAACATGCAGGACAAACTACAACTCGCCATTGCCTACTACCAGAAGGCACTGCCTATCTTCGAGAAACACGGATGGCTGCAGAGCCAGACCATCCTCTATCATAACGTCGGCGAACTCTTCCTGACGATAGGCAATACAGAGGAGGCAAAGCGCAACTACCTGAAAGCCATCGAGAAGGGAGAGGAGTCGAAGGACTCGCTGATGCCTGCCCTCGCCCGCAAGGGACTGGTGAAGATATACATTGGCGAGAACGACTACGGACGGGCACGGCAGACGGCAGAGAAAAGTTATGCCTACTATCACGCACACCGTCAGGAGGAGCGTGACGACTATGCAGAAATCCTTGCCGCCCTGTGCCGCATCAACATGATGGAGGGACACCGGGACATCGTCAAGGCAAAGGCATACGCCTCAGAAGCCTTAGCACTCGTCTATGACGACATGCTGTTCGAAAACAAAGCCAATGTCTATTCCGCCGCCTGTGAACTCGCCATGGCGGAGAAACAATGGCACACGGCACTCGAGTACGGACTGAAGAGCATCCATGACGACTCGCTTGCCACCTACTCCGACAAGGAATGCTACATGCTGCTGGCAGAGATCTACACGGAACTGGGCGACAAGCAAAGGGCGAAGGAATATATTAATAAGGTATATGGCGTGATGAACCGCTACGCCACCGAGCACTACCAGTCCGGACTCTCACAGATGGAGGTCATCTACGAGACAGAGAAGAAGCAGGCCGCCATCGCCCAACTGACGAAGGAGAAACAGTACTACCTCTATGGCGGGGTTCTTGTCGCCATCCTGCTGGTGCTCCTTGTCCTCCTCTTCTTCCTCTACTGGAGAAGCATCCAGTTGCGCAAGCGACAGGCACTGTTGCAGGCAAAACTGGAGGGTGAGACCACGGAGCGTGTCCGTATAGCCCGTGACCTCCACGACCGACTGGGTGGTATACTCACCGCTTTACGCCTGAAGATGTCTGAAGATGATGGAAACACAGATGCTATCCACCTCACCGACGATGCCATCCGTGAGATGCGCAACGTCGCCCACCACCTGCTGCCAGAGGCACTCAGTCGCCATGGCCTCCGCACCGCACTGCGTGACTACTGCCAGACCATGCGGAACGTGACGTTCTCCTTTATCGGTGACGAGCAGTATCTCGACAAGCGACAGGAGGAGCATCTCTACTGCATCGTCTACGAACTGGTCAACAATGCCGTGAAGAGTGCCCATGCGGAGCATATCCGGGTTCAGCTCATGGCGCATGAGGACATGACAAGCGTCAATGTGAGTGATGACGGGAAAGGGATGACACTGGATAAGCATAACGGCAACGGACTGAGGAATACCAAGGAACGGGTGGAGCTGATGGGCGGAATGATGGACATCTACACACCCAACAGCGGAGGAACAGAGATCAATATCACGATTAACAACCACAAAAACCCACATTTGGGGGATTGACTATGTCAGACAATATGCGTACCTTTGCAGCCAATAAACCACAAAGAGGTAACGAGTACAAGATGCTTAGTGTCATCATTGCGGACGATCACCACCTGGTGGCTGAGGGGATTGCCAAACTGCTTCATGAGAGCCGGGTGGCAAAAGTCGTGGCTATTGCCCACGATATCACAGAGACCAAGGAGAAAATCAGGAGCATACAGCCGCAGATGCTGTTGCTGGATGTCGCCATGCCCGACGGTGACGGCATTGACGCTATCAGGCAGTTCCGGGAGTCGTGTCCCGACATGCGGATCCTCATCCTGACCGCCTATGCAGAGTCGTCTGTCATCCAGCGTGCCCTCCATAACGGTGCCGAGGGTTATATCCTGAAGAACGCCGATACCGATGAGCTCATCAATGGCATCTGTATCGTGGCTGACGGAGAACAGTATATCTGCAAGGAGGCACAGGCTATCCTGTCGAACACCAAGGAGGCTTTGCCTGAGCTGACCACCCGCGAGCGGGAGATCCTGCAACTCATCGTCAAGGGATATACCATGAAGGAAATCGCCAAAAGACTCTTCCTCGGGTTTGAGACCGTACACAGTTACACCAAGTCATTACGCCAGAAATTAGGATGCAGCAATACCGCCTCACTGGTGCGTACTGCCATCGAGCGCCACCTTGTTTGATTTTATTAAGTAAAAATATTTAAAAATCCTCTGCTTTTTGATACAAGTGTGGGGGAAAGCGTGAGAGAATATTTCCATCTTCTTAGGACTAGGATGAATCTCGTAGGGTATACCTTGACTTCTTGGCATAGTTGTGTTAGTTATATTGGTTTTATGCCTGCAAAGATACGGAAAAACATGAATGCAGTTAATGCCTGAACTTCTTGCCATTCAAGATGTAAATACCTGGGCGCAGCAGACGCCATGAGCCGTCCTCCACCTGTTGACGAGTAGCGACCTTACGTCCCATCAAATCGTAGATACATCCATCCCCTTGGAAGGTAGCACCCTCAGAAGGATTCTGCTCCTCCTCACCGGGCTGTTCCCCATCCTCTAAGTCATTGTCGAAGATGATAGGTACGAACTCAATGCCGCGCATTTCACGAGAACCACCGCCATCAGTGCCTCGGTAGTAAATCTTGTTATGTAGGACATAGCGGTTGTTTCTTGACCATCCAGCCTGCATATCTGATTCCTCTTTGTTAGGTGTCGCATTGATATAGAAACCTACACCAGTTGTAGCTTGTACCGGCAGAGGAGCCGTAACATCACCTGTTTTTTTATTAAGTTCCATATCACTCGTAAACGGCAGTCCAAGCGTATATACATCGTAATTCTCATTAACATCCAACAATTGATCCAAGTATTTGCCATAGAAAACACATCCAAGTTTTGGTGTTGCTGGTACTGTTGGTGCACTACTTGGCAGACCCAGTTTTACGCTTCCACTTTCGTCGGTGGTCCTGATAACAACAGGGGTGCCAGCAGGAACGAACTTACCCGCATTATATTTACCTGAGACTTCAGGCACTTTATCCATATTCAGACCCACAGTGTTCCATGTTGAACTCGTATATGCATTGTACTTCTTAGTACCGTTATCAGCTGGCAAAGACACATCGAATGGAGCATAGAATGTGGTGTAGTAATAACCATCGCCACCATTGTTCGTCGCAACCTGCAGTCCCATATTGCTTGCTGGTTCCATACACCATTTCACATCATCCATTCTACTTTCGTTCACATTAGAGAATTTCAGATCATAGATGTCATCAGTCTGTTTGAAGTTAAGATAGTTTGTCCCACTTGTTGTATTCACGAGAACCACAACACCACCACCAATATCTATCAATCTGTATGTGGTAGCTGTGCCTGTTCCCATTTTGTTCTGAATGACGTTAAGTCCCTGAGTACTCATGGTCACATTACTGATGGTTCTGTTAGTTATAGCATCACCATTAGCGACGTAGAATATTGTTGATGGGTCAGTCTCTGTTGAAGGAACAGGGATATCGCCACGTGTGGCATTTGTTTGAGTGTAACCAGATTTCAGTGGATTTAAATCTCCATTAAACGTGCCGTTGACTCCCGACTTACTATAGAAGTGCATAGGTATAGGACCATAAGTGTGAATATCATCACCGGTCATTTCCGTCTTATGCAGATAGCCGCTGGCATAGCGCACAGGACTAATACCTGATATGCCTGGCTGAGAGTGCAGACGATAGTATCCGGTGGCGAAGTCTACGATATTCTTGTCATCATATACCACATTTTGTATTTCAGTAATCTTGCCTGTGGCGACTGCATCCTCGTAGAGAGCTTTACCAGACTTCGACTTTCCTGACCCTGCTTTGATTGTCGTAGTCAGTCCACCCACATTACCAGCACCAAGATAGTAAGGCTGCAGCATAGCTATATCCAGTCCGTATGTCCAGTCGCGTGGGGTAGTGCTGAGTTTCAGTTTGTTGTCTGCTATATTCACATAAACTGGGTTGTAGGGTGTAGCTGGGTTACCATCGTCTATATCAACAACAGGGTGAACACGGAAGTAACCATCATTGTCACCTGTCAACAACTCATAGACTTCATAACCACCAGCAACAGGTGCAACTATATCCAGTTCCTGACCAGCACCTAATGAAGTTGTTGTCATCACTCTCGTTTTATCATCACCACTGTCGCTGCTGTTCTTCAGCACATATCTGTTGTACATCTTAAAGCCATAGACATCGCCTACTGGAGTAAAGAGATAGTCGTTGGTGTAACGTGTCGCGCGACCTGCTATTGCCGACAGTTTTTGGGTGTTGGTATAGCGAGCCAGCCAAGGTTCCGATGCCTGTTGTGTCTCAAAGGTATACCACAGATTCTGGTCTGTACTTTTCACAAAGTCAAGACCACTATTTGTAGCCAGTGACTTATCAAATGAATATACGATATTCACCACCACTGTCTTGTCAATGAGCCTTGAATCAGACATCAAGTTTGTCAACTTCAGACCCTTAAAATCGTTATCCAATTCCGTCTCGGATGTCGTTCCATTTGTATTATATATACCTTCTACATAGAAGTCGTAAGTACAGTTCGGGCGATAGAAAGCACTTGGCACCTCCAGTACGTCACCGATGCTGACAGAGCCGGCATGATGACTGTATGTGTGCCCCGTTCCTCCCCAGGAGATCGTTTCACCCAACTGGTATTTCTCACCTTTATAGTGAGTTCCTCCACCAGTATTTTCTAATTCCAAGTCGCGCTGAGTGGTACCGTAAATCCTTAATTTACCAGTTCCTGTTTTGTAGTTTGGATCCAAAGGACTATTTGCTTCTGAATATGGAATATCCACATATTGATCAGATGGAAGAGGAACGGCAGTCTTATTTGGACATGTCTTTGCAATTACTAAACGATAGATCAAGTCATGAACGGACAAACCAAAGATGATAAACTCTTTTGGATGTGTTGCGTCACTAGCCTCCAAAATGTTTCCATAACCAGAAAGCATCTTAGTACCACCTGTTACTTGCAATACTCCATAGTCGTAGCCCGTTTTCTTCAGCAGCATGAAAGGAGTATAGTTGGATGCATGAAGAGCACAAGTAGAACCATCAGAACTGTAAATGTAATTACCTGTTTTCTTGTGCTCAATCTTGAGACCATAAGGGTCATTGCCTGTGAAATACCAGACATATAGTGCATCACCTGAAAGGGCTTTACTACCTCCATCACTAATAGTAGTAGATTCCGCATCTTCCGTAAACATCATATTGTCATTATACCAAATAATGTTATATGGCAATTCTCCATTGATATTCAACGCTACATCATGAGAACCTGCACCTTTGGCAACATGTCCACTGACTATTGCTTTTTCGTTTGGCACCTTATACTCCGTCTTGTTCATGTCGTATTGGTTGTAGCGAACATAAACTTCATCGCGATAAAGACCATAGAGAGTGAATAACTTGGTGTCTGTAACCACAGTATATTTACCATCACTTAAACCTGCACTACCATAATACAGGTAGTCTTCATCAGCATTCAGCAATGGTGTCTGAGCCGCTTCTGGCAAAGATGGCACATAGCCATTAGATGATGCTGTTGCATCGTCCTGGGTGGCAGTAACAGCAAGATAACCAGGATTTGCAATTGCGTATTCTCCACCACCATTGTTGATAACGTGATATTCGTAACTATGCGTTATGTCATTATTAAAGACAAGTTGTGTACCGGGACTGAGGGCACTTGATTTGATGGTAAAGTGATATGCAGCGTTCCACTCTGCTTCTGTGCTTGCAACTCCTGCATCAGGCAATCCAGAAGTGACCGTGTATTTCTTATATGACGCGTTTTTGTTACCATCATACATCTTGATGTGATATACTCCATCAGGCTCAGCTAAGAAATACGTCTCTTCATCAAAAGATTCATAGTTGGCAACAGTTCTTTGATAATTGACCTCAGTAGCTGTCGTAGCAGCATCATCTGTATCCATGCCTGCACCATTGAGGAAGTCATAACTATCTGTACTTCCCAAGCCATTCACAGCCAGTGCATAGCCGCCGCTTGGGTGACTCAGCAGTGAGAAGCGGTCATGACCGTTTACCTTGATACCTACAGCCATCGGGTTGGGATTGAGAGATAAATTTGTAGTATAATTGGCACCTCGGTTGAATATCTTTATAGCATAGGGGTCTGGAGATTCGTGTAACTCAGATGAAGGATCAATTGGCGCTGCCAAGAACTTCCAATGCCACTGGTAAGCATTTTTTAGAGCATCTGCAGTAGCAGGTTTGGTGTTTGTAAAAAGTGAAACACCTGTACCTTTCTCGTCAATGCCAGAAGTTGCAGGGTCATCGGTCGTAACAATAGTTCCATCTGCCACCACATCCTTATCATCCAGTTTGATGGTAAACCACTTGCCTTGCAGGATTTTGTCACCATCTTGGTCAGCACTCGCATTGTAGCTATAGCGTACAAACACTTCGCATTCGTCGTCATCGAAATCAAATTCAGCGAGAGCTTTTCCAGTAATCTCCTTTTCAGAAATGTCATTACCAGCAGCTACATCATCAAGGAAATTGCTCTTTCCGCTTTTGACAACGACCTTTTTGTAAATGTAAGTGTTAACCTCGTCTTTTGTATACGGACCTATCTTATAGTAGTAATTACCCTTATCTGAAAGATTGTCAATAGTTGTTTCCAATACTGCCAAACTTGTTTGTACTTCGCTTACTTGATTAACCGTTGCATTGGTCCAGTCAGTCTCCGTACAATCAGCAGTGGTATAGGTGGCATCCGCTTTTGGACTGGCAACATAGGCTTTCGTTACCGTAACCTTCTTATAAGTATAAGGTGATTCCTCAGTTCCTGCTCCTATCCTGAAATAATAATCATCCAGGACCGTAAGTCCTTTGGCTGCAGTTTCCATTGCAGTAGTGCTTGCCGCTTCTTTCTTGAAGTAATTAGGTGTAGCTGCAGCCGTATATGCAGCCTCACTACTTACGGATGCAGTATATGCAGCATGGTCATAGTAGAACTTAAAATCTTTAGCCAACGGACTTTTAAAGTGATCAGTGATAGTTGGATAGTAATCACCTGCTCTCTTATAACGCAAAGCCTCATTACCATCATTATCAATAATGCGATATATAAAGCGTTGCGGACGGACGAAGAACGTCGTCTGTGGTCCCATTTTGGAGTTATCATCGACTTTGGCTTCGCCATTGTAATCTACAGAAGTTTCCAAAGTTGTGGGCCATGGATCACTGCTTGGCGCTGAAGTAGGCACGTTGACACGCTTATCATGGTCGAAACGAGGCATCAACTGTAAATTACCATTAGCATCAGATACCGCCATGAAAGTCTGATTGGTCATTGCGATATTCGTGTGGTCATAACCTTCACTACCTGTGCTTACCAGTGGATCTGGATATGAGGTATCTTCGTCTTCTAAAGTAATACGCGTAGTCTTGGGGTCTACTTCCGAATCATACACACCCACCATAGCACCTTCACTGAGTTTCGTGCTAGTCATGTGAGAGGTTATAAATTTGCCAGTACCAACATTCTTTAATTGAATGTTATATGGGTCGAAGCCAGTTATGTCTTTGTATTTTTTCTTGGTTCCATATTCAGATAAAGGCTCTGCAGCAGAAACATCATCGGATGTGCCCCACTTGATACCCATTTCCTTGTCGATGTCCAAATTAGGCATCACATACCATAGACACTTGTTGGAGATTTTTCCCTCCTCTACAATATCAATATTATTATTGGCATGCGGAGCAACAATCAAGTCATACACATTACCGCCTTCAGGATAGGTATGCTCGAAGATAGGCTTGGAGATATAGCTCTTTCTATTGTCTGCGTTATCATTTTCGTTTTTATAGAAGCGGCCATTCTGCACCATGAGGAATTTTGAGGCTATTCCTGATTCAGTGAAAGAACTGCTCCCGTGATCCACAAAGTTGTAGGTATAGCTATCCTCATATTCTTCCTTCACAGTGTAGGTGACATATTGGTCATTCAATACGCCATTACTTTCTACGCCTGTAGCGGTAATTGGAGGAAGTGAACCCAATGAAGTAGAGGTATAATGTTTGCCGCCAGCCTTGATTTGGTCACGCTCTGCTCCGTTCTGCATTCTGAGAGTATACTTATGGCAGCCTGTAGCTTTAGTAGCATTCGAGTAGAACTTATACTCCTTCACCATCGGGCTGTCGTATGCACGCAGAGCATTCAGTTCGGTTTCACCTTCAGGATAAGTAGATTTCTTAGGCAGTGGCTTACGCATAATCTCCCATCCATGACGGTCAAGCAGGATAAGCACAGGAGGAATGTCTGCACTCTCTATATCGAAGGAGCCGTCACCCATATCGAAGGTCTGATACCAGTGTTCCAACCTCTCCACAACCTTCTTCTCATGTCCATCTGTCTTATCGTTATATCCGTTCCAACGTACAGCATTTGCATAGGCGCTGTAGCTATGCCAATTGTTTCCGCCAATAGTTTTACTATCTAACGCAGCCTCCAGATCATCTCTCAATTCTTTGGGTACTACCCATGTCTTATCGTCATTACTAAAAGCATCTTTGTAATCAGGGTTATTCTTTGGATCAATTCCCAGCACATGCAACTTAATCATATTATATGTCTTCCAGTACTGTTCCAATGATGTTACATCATGGCGTGCACCTTCGATAAGATTAGTTGTCTTTAGTCGGAACTGACCGTCTGTGCCCAATATCATGTATTCCGTGGGGTCTTCTGATGAGATGGTTGGCAAGGCTCCACCAGTAACAATGTTTTTGGGAGCAGCATCTCCGTCCTGATTGAATTTAACTGCGTATGTCTGCAGATAGGTCCGGTGAGAAATGCCGTTATAGGATATTGTGCTCTTGGAGTGTATAATAACATGATATGGGTCACTAAGTTCGCTCTTGAAGAACCACACCCAACGGGGACGGGTATTGGCACCACCATCCATCTGCTCCTTATTCATTGCCTCGCCATATATGTTCAGGTTTCCATCACCATTGGTATATGGATAAACCGCCTCGAATTTTTCTGTCGTCAGTTTATCATTACCATCCTCCAAATAGTACTTTTCCGCATTAGGATGGAGGAATCTCAGCATATAAGGACTTGTATCATCATTGAATTTCACACGGTCATTAACCTCATAAGTAACATAGATGTCCTGATAGAAAGGTTTAGTGACTGTGACTTTGTAATAGGTATAAGGCTCGCTTGCACCAACTCTGTAGTAAAAATCACCTTTAGAAGTTAATTTCTTTGCCTGAGCAACCACATCACTTTCGTCAGCGGCCGTCAAACTAGTCCATTGCAAAGAATAATCACCAGAATCGTATGTAAATGTAGCATCCAGATTCTCGATAGAAGTAAGAACGGTAGGATTATTCTTCAACGTATAAACACCATCATTAACTGTGAATTGATCTATATCGTAATAATGATATTGGGCTACCAACGGACTCTGATACTCAGCGGGCAACACAAGTTCTGCATTCAAACTGGGCCAAGTCAACAAATCATGCTTTGCCATGTCTATCAGATGGTATTTGTAATCTATAGACTGTTCCAAATGGAATTTCAGCACATTGTTGCCATGGGGATAAGTCGTATTATTATATATCTTAATATCTGCAGTTGATGTGCGTCCTATATTATAATAGATTGTAGAGGCATCTTTTCCTTCACCTGCCGCTACCATTACTTCATAGATACCTTTTTGAATACTACTTTTAGCGATAAATTGCTGAGCATGAGTTCTGTCTGTGTCGAAAGCGAGTGCAACGTCATTTCCCAATGTCGCTGCCAATTTCACCCAGGCACCTTTTTGTCTATCTGGATTAGTTTTTTCCCCATTGTCATCATATACATCAGGATTTTCTGACTGACCCGCTACATTAAAATCTGCATCTTCCCTTGCACCCATATTGTCAATGAGCATAGCGTAGGGGTCGCGATTTCGCAGTTTCCAATAAAAAGCTCTCGTATTAATTGTCGCATCACCAGTGCTCTTAATGGTGTTGTCATTACCATCAAAATAGATATACTGACCATTCAATACTACCTTAAACTCCTGATCTTCACTCAGCTTAAAAGGCTGTTCATTAAGATGTTCTGTGGTATAGGTCACGAAGATGTCGTGATCTGTGTTAGGAGTCTCTGTGATAGCAGACTGTTCGGAAGGATTATGAAAGTCAAGGCGGCTACGCTTACCATCTAGATCCCAATCTGTATAAGAATCATAGAACGTCAGCGTCTCACCCACCAAGAACGGGCTTACAATAATAGCAGGAAGACTGGACTCAAGAGTTTGTGACACTGAGGGTGACAGTGGCATGTAGATAATTTGATCTATTGACGCTTCTGCAGCTATACGACCAGACTTATCTACAATCTTATATGTGTAGGTCCTAGTTGGAAGGGGGAGCACCTTCACACGGGTAGCCGTGGTGTTGTATTGTACGGTGCCACCAGCATAAGGAGTCGTTTCCTGAGTGACATTGACAGCAGTAGCAGTTCCTACCGTTCCATTACTTTCGTTTTTCTCCGTAATGGTGAGCGTAAATGATTTGGCATCACCTGCGTTGGCAGCAATCGCAACTGTAATAGTAGCAGTTCCGTCTGACAAGATATCACCAACAGTGATCGTACCTACCTGACCTGAACCAGTCCCACTTGCTTCTACTATAAGACGGTTACCGTACGTGGTAGCCAGACTACTGACATTCAGCGTGAGGGTCTGAGCATTGCTGGTTAGTGTTGGACCGACCACAGTAGTACCATTGTATGGAACATCTACGCTTTCATTTCCTGTATCCCAGCTCCAAAAGCCAGAACCACTACTGTTAGTACTGAATATCCTCAGTTTGAAACTACCAGCAGTAGCATCCTGAGGCATTTCCCAAATATAACCTGATCCGACAGATGTGTTTGCGGTAAAAGGTGTTCCAGCACTTGCTGTAGCAGCACCTACATACGACGGGCTAGCACCAGAGGTTTGGCTACGGCTTATGACTTGCAATTCGTAGGGGTCGCCAATGAATGCATATTCACTGGTCTTCTCATAAGTTCCGCTGGCACCATTGTTCTTGAAATTGCCGCTGGAATAAACGATTTTCTTACCACTCTCTTCTGTGCTGCCATCGTCTGTCAGTTCATACCATGAAGCACCAGCTAATTCAGCAGCGGTATAGGTGGATTTTGGCGTGATAGCTTTGAAAGGTATTATGGAGGCATCCACACTATAGTCCACATAGACATCATATTCTCCCGTAGTAGAATTGTAGGCATCTGCATACTTGGTAATCACATCTCCTGCGCTATTACGGAATGTCGTAAATGTACAATATTTACGCTTCAGTTCATCGGGAATGAAACTTGCATCAATCTTGTCGTTGTCTATGGTGTATTGACTCACTTTTGCAGCGGCAGTAACCGTATGGGCAGCCCTTTCCATATCCGTTGTCGCAAGTGCATAGAACGGTGTCTTTACCTTGAAGTTAACATCTCTAATAGGGTATATCTTTTTGTCAGTGGAATATGTGCTTGCTCCCGCCAGCGTCAATGATTCATATCTGAGGTTGTTGTTGGTATCATGCTGTTTCAGAAAGTTAAACTTAGAATCTGATGCAGTGATCTCGCCACTACCATTGACACTGTTGCTGACCATGAATACATAGCCGCTTTTGTCAGAGTTGTTGAGCAGGGCAAATGAGTTCCATATAAGATTACCTTTCATGGTATGGAAGTAACCATGCTTCGACTCATCACGCTCTGGATTGGTGGGATTTTCAGTATCTGTTTTTTTCAATTGTTGCGTGTACTGCTTGTGGTCATCACTTGCGATAAAGAGGTTATCACCAGAGTTCTTTCCGAATAGATGGCTACCTTGATACCACTTATAAATATCGGTTTCTCCACCATGTGTTTCTATGTATGTGTTAGGCTGATCATAGGCATTAGCAATGATGATGTTATAAGGGTCTTTACCCTCAAATTTGAACAGAAGGTTGAACCTGCTCTCAACGAGATCTCTTGGGTTCTTGTTACCTGATGCCCAGTAGGTCGTTATATTTGTTTCGCTAACATCAATTTTGTGGAAGTCGTTCTTTGCCAGATGCTCTGCACTGACGGTTCCCAGACTTTGGGGTATGGTTGCAGGACGGTTGTTACGACCCATGTTTAATGCAAGGAAACAACCGTTCATCGTGATGTTGTACAACGTCTCGCCGTCGAGCTGGACTATGCCGTTTGCTTCATTATATTCGTAGGTGACATAGATGTGAACGTCTTGTTTTGATGTGATTTTTTTATCTGTAATATTGGCAGATTCGTCTGTAATCGAAAAATATTTAGCCTTGGTTGCAGTGTTGGTGTTATACTTTTGAACAACTGCACTCTTGACAATGTTGTCACCGTCATAATAATACTTAAAGTTCGTTGCCAATGGGCTCTTATAAGCATCTGGCAACTCAACGGTTTGTGCATTATTAACAATAATACAAACTGCCTCCAAACGTTTGCCTTCAAAAGCAGATTCCAATTTGTAATCGTAACGGAAGTTGACGCCCGCCTCTTGACGAATCGGCAACGTCAGGATATGATAGTATGCTTTTATGGCCCACGCCTTATTCACCACGCCGTTCAAAAGCAGGAGGGTCAGCAGGAATGTGAATATTCTATGATGTAGTCTCTTTATCGTTAGCATATGTAGTCGTTTTCTATTTTCTATTTTTACATCTTACTTCTTACATCAGACATCTTACCTCTTCTCACCATTGCTCGGTGAATCTGGCGATATCCACCTTGAGGTCGAACTCAGTGATAGTGAAGGTGTAGGTATAGCTGTAGCCCGACTGCCAGTTGGTAGGAACTGTGGCAGTGAGCGTTTGATTATCCTTTGCTTCACCCCACTCTGTCCAAGAGGCATTAACCTCGATTTCACCTGCCCATGCTTGGGGAATCATGATAAGGTCGACACCTATTTGCTTAAGGGGACTTATCGGATTGTTGTTGAAAGTGGCGGCATCACCACTGAGGGTCATCACGAAATTAGAGGAACCCGTCGGTGACGACCATACGGAGGTCGTATAATAGTAGGTGTCTGCTATGCCTGTATTGTTCATCGTACAGGTACCACCCGTCTTCAAATTCTTGAAGGTGATGCTGTTGATTTGTATGTCGGGATGTGATGCCGACAGTTGGAACTTGATGCGGGCAAAGGGGTGCCTGAACTTCATCGTAACACCAGAAGCGCCTTGATTAGCTTTGTTCTGACCTATGGTTACACCCCAGACAAATTCCTGTAAACCACTACCCTGCCCTTCCGTTGGACTGTCACTGTTATAGGTCATGGGCAGATTTTCGCAGAAAAACTGGGGACTGCGGGCATTGTATGTAATGCTACTGATATAACTCGGTTTTGTGGCAGGCATATAGGCGAAGAAGTCAAGGCTGCCGCTGGCGGGCCAGTAATGCTTACCATCGCTGAAGAGCCACTTATTTGTGGGATCGCCATTCCAATCTACTGTCGTAGTATTGATATACGGCGTCGTGTTATTCGCTTGATAAACGGTACATGTGAAGTGACCTTCCGTCTGAATGGCTGCCTGATCGTCATACGTACTGGCACGCATTCCCTCCATCATGTTCCACACACTGGCATTGAGTTTAATCTCCTGGTTTTCGGGGGTGGGACTGGGTGTGGGAGTAGGTGCGGGGGGGTCGAGCTCCTCGCTGCCGCCGCCACCGGAACAGGCTGTCAGCAAGCATGTTAATGCCAGCAGGACATACGAAACATATCTAGTTTGAAAGATTTTATGTCTCATAACATGCAAAGATAAGGCTTTTTGGTGAATTCTCCAAACATTTTCATGATTTTTTAATAAATAGGTACGCACGTGTGTGCGCATATAGAAATCTTCACTGGTGGAGGTCAAATGAAGGGAGGCGGCCCCTTCGACCCGAGGAGGCGGCACCTTCGACCTGAGGAAGCGGCACCTTCGACCCGAGGAGGCGGCACCTTCGAGGGCAGGAGGTGCCGCCTTCGTAAAACGCCCATATCAGATGCTTTTTATTCCAATGCCTCCTATCTCAGTAAATTCACTGAATTTGCTAAGTAAATACACTGAATTTGGTGAGTAAATTCACTGAATTTACTTTCATAGGAGATAGTGGTGTCAAGAGGGAACGGCATTTAGCGGCAACTAGCGGCAACGATTTTTCGTCCTTGTCACCTGTAATCGTCTGATAATTAAACAGTTTTGCAAGGCGGCAACGATTGCAAGGGTTTTAAAAATTTCATGTAGGGAGGGGTTAGTGGGAGGTTAGTGAGAGGTTAGTTGGAGGTTCAGTCAACCTCCAACCAGTCTCAATCCCTTTGTACAAGGGCATTTGAGTCACATCCAGTGGGAGGTTAAGATGTTTTTGCGATATTAATAAAAAACCTCGTCAGGAATCATCCCAACGAGGTTATATTAGTAATCTTTGATCTTAAAGGGATTGTCCCCTTGTGAGGTCGAGACAGTGAACAAACTATTAAGGTACTACTGGAGCTGCAGGTACATTAACAGCATTATTGTCCCAATCGTCAACGGTTACAGTAACAAACTGAATAACAGCACCATCAAGGACGGGATCTAAAGCCGTATCATCACCTTTCTTGTTCTTTTCCCAATAACCGCCACCACCAAGGTCGATGGTGTAGGTGTACTTCTTACCAGGAGCCCAGTTGAAATCTACAGGCCAAATAGCCCAATAGCCATCCTCTGATGCATCTTCAATAAGAGTTCCGTTACCAGTACCTGTTCCGTCATCACCCTTGGTGTCATTATTTCTAATCTTCATCTTCACAGCGATATAAGAGCCACCAGTGGCTGTAGTAATAGCAGAGCCGGCTGCTGAAGCAGAATATGCAGATGCAGCAGTTGTTTGCTGTGGAACCAGAATCATGTTGATAGCTTCATCTGTGGTGCTCTCTGATGTTACGAAAGCCGCAGCATGATTCAAAAATTCTGCTGTACTCTGGGAAGCAGGTACGATATTATTCACTGAGAAATTTCCCGTAGAATAAAACGCAGTTCTTTCTGCTGGGTCTGTATTACCTGACCAGTCTGCATAAGCAAGCGTAGTTCCTGATGCTGCTTCGTCGGTATTCTGTCCATCAGTATTAGCATCTGCATAAGTGAAGGTGCCAACACCATCAACATTAACAATCTTGAAACCCATCACCTCAAATTTCATATTAGGCTCAGAGTTCTTCACCTTCAACACAATTTTTGATTCTGCATGACGGAAATTAATAGTAACTCCAGTTGCTGTAGGAATTACATGACCTGAAGTCTGACCAGTTGTTGACTTACCCCAGTTTTTAGTACAAGCATATATCAAATCAACCTGACTGCTAATGGTTGTTGAGGGAGTTACAACAAATGTCTTGTAATTAGTTTTATCTAACTGAGTGTTATTAATTGGACTATAAGCATAGAAATCTAAGTTTTTACTAGCTGGCCAATAATACTTATTTTCAGATTTGAATGTTCCACCATCTTTGGTAAATGTTACATTGCTGAAATAAGGATTTTCAGTTGTACCCGTAAAGAATGCTTCTGCATTGAATTCTCCGAGATTTACATTCGTAATGTCAGCAGCACGCATCTGTCCAGCCACCGTGGTACGGAAGCTAATCGCATTAGACTCAGCGAGTTTTTCGTTAACCGCTGTTGTCTCATCATTTGCACAAGCAGCGAAGCCTAAGGCTGCCACTGCAAGGATTAATAGATTGTTCTTTTTCATCATTCTAAAGTTTTTGTTATTATTACATTCTTAATTTCTTGAAATATATTGTGTAGTAGTTGTTTTCCATTACATCCCCACGTCAATCTCGATGCCCTGCCAGCCATCTATGGTAGGCTGGAAACCAGAGCCGTTAACAATCGGTTTGGGGAGCGGCAGTTCATCGAGGGTGATGACAATCTCCTCCGCATCCTCCGGGTTTTGCGACCAGTCGTGCATCTGGCTCGTCACATCCTGTGTGTAGTACCACTTGCTGTCGTCCGCAAGGATGGCATAGACGGTGAGCAGATGCTGGTTATACTCTCCCTGATGCCCCCTCGGACAGTGTCCGAAGATACGGACGTGCATCTCGATGGTCGTCTCATCGACGACATGCCCCGTGAACGTCTCCGTCACCACATTGTCACCCAGTTCGCCCGACACCATATAGACAGAAGCCGCAAGTCCTGATAGTGCCCCGCCAAACTGTCCTGTGTACTTCAGGTTCGGCACGTTACGGATGATGATCGACACCTCCTTGGTACGCATATCCGGCTGCATGACAAGTCGTTGAGAGTCATTACCCTTCAGTGTGAACGTCTCACACCCTACCCCACACAGCGGGTCAGGTTCCAGAATGACAGGCTCCTCCTCCGTGCCTGCTGCCCTCGGCATACTGACACCACGTGTAAACGACGCCATCTGAGTACCCTCCTCCACACTGGACAGACGGGTGTACGCCTCCAGCAAATAGGGATTGTCCATCCCCTGATAGCGTATCGCCTCCGTGTCATAGTTATATGCCACCGCGCGGTAGCTGTCGTTGACCAGTCTTGCCGAGCCCCCCTCGTGTCCTGCGAAGTCGTAGCGTTCCGGTTCTCCCGTCACCTGCTCCACCCTATAGAACAATACTGTCATTCCAGAAGGTTGCATCTCAGGAGCCATCTGCCAGTCGAAGACCACATTCAGGTTTGTCGCATGACTATGGTCGTAACACAGGTCACGGAGGTCTGCATCACATGAGCAGAGCATCATAGCGCAGCATAGTGCTGCCAAAGCAGGACGCCACCTCATCGTGAGCCTCCTCTCTGCATCTTAGGGCATCCGCCACAGACATGCCATACCAGCGACACTTCCAGTTTGGTAGGTCCCACATAATGGCGCACCTTGTCGGCAGTCCATACGTTATGGCGGTAGCTGTCGTCGCTGACCTCGTACTTCTTGTACTTTCCCCCGACATAACCGAGTCCGATGACGAAGTCGAAGCTGAAGAAACGACTGACAGGCAGCGAGTAGCCACAAGTGACACCTGCACCCCAGTTGATCTTCGCCTGCTCGCCCTTACTGCCGAAGAGGAAGTCATAGCGATAAAGCGCCACATAAGGACCGACATGCAGTCCCTGCCATACGGCACGATCCGTTTTCTTTGTCCAATAATTCAATGAGATGTCCGCTGTCGTTATATGCACCTGGTCTTTCCAAGCCCAAGTGCCGCCCCACTTATAAGCAGCGGTGGCAGCGACAGCCCATCTCCTCCCCACCTCTATCTCCATTCCTAATGACGGTGCCCCCAGGGCATCATACGCCAAGTTGGTCTTGACCGCCAGATTACAGGGTGTGATACGAGACTGTGCCTCGCCAGACACGGGGATGAACAACAATGTGACAAGGAGGGCAGTGAGTAACCTTACTGCCTTCACAAAGGAATTTATATTCGCTTCTGTGTCCGAGAACACTTCGTTCACCATTGTCTAATCAGTAGTTGTTCGGTGGCAAATGTAATCAAATAATTGTTAACCTCCAAACTTTTAGCGTTAAAAATGCGGCTTTTATCATCAACTTCCAAAATTAATTATTAAATTTGTTAAAAATCAAACCTCAAATGATACAAGTGTGGAGGAAAAGGCTTACTTTTGTAGCGTTTTATAGACTATAAATAATAAAAAGGATGAAAAAGATAATCATGATGACCCTGATGCTGGTTTGTGGTATGACAGCTGTCATGGCACAGAAGCCTGCTCAGATCAAGTTTGACAAGACAACACACAATTTCGGAACTTTCTCAGAGAAAGAACCGAAAGTCAGTTGTACATTCACCTACACCAACATCGGTGAGCAGCCACTGGTGATCAATCAGGCTATTGCCTCCTGCGGATGCACGGTGCCTGAGTATACCAAGACTCCCGTACAGCCTGGTGAGAAGGGGGAGATTAAAGTGACTTACAACGGAACGGGTAAGTTCCCCGGTCATTTCAAGAAGTCCATTACCGTACGCACCAATGGGGCGGTGGAGATGACCCGCCTGTATATTGAAGGTGATATGACGGAAGCGAAATAATTTTGCTCCCCTAAGTTAGGGGAGACAGAGGGGTCTGAACAAGTTGACATGAAAGCCTGTTCAGACCCCTTTTTATTCCCCCTAACTTAGGGGGAAAATAAAAATAGAAAATTTATTTAGAACGTGTAACTGAGTCCCAATGAGCTATACTCCATAAACTGCCAATAGCCATGGTCATCATCACGCTTTCCTGAGTCGTCGAAACGTGGATACAGGAACAGGTTCGCCGAGATATATTTGGTGACCTTAAACTCAATCTGGTTCTCCCACTCTATCAACGCACGCTTATAGGAGGTATAGCCATACAAACGACTCTTCCACGTCACCTGATCAAGTATCTTCCATTGGATATCCCCCGTGAACTGGGCACCAAACTCATGCTTGGTATGACGACCGTCCATGCCATTCCTGTCAAACAGGGTGGTACGCCCCACATAGCGGAGGTTATAGGCAAGGGGCAGGAAGTTCAGTGTACCCGTCAACTTACCATCCAGGGCATTCACCTTATACTCCATACCAAGACCGACATTCAGGTCGAAGGGTGAGAAGAAATCAGAATACACAAACTCATCATTTGACTTCAGACCCTTGGTAAACTGCGTATAGGCAAGCACCTGCAAACTATAATACCATTTCTTGGATGCCTGGATACCCAGTTTACTGGTCAGACGCAACAGGTCATTGTTGGTCTTGAACTTATGAATAGTATCCGAGCGGGAGGTCTGGAAACCCAGTTTCATCTCCAACTTATTCTCGAAAAGGTATTTGTCCTTGTCGTTATAGTTCAACTCCAGAGTCACGGCACCCACTGCGGAATAGTTACTCTCACCACCCTTATGCCAGTTGCTTGACACATAGTTCTGTAAAAACTGCAGGAAACCGTCGCCCTTAAACTTCCAGAAATTGGGTTTGGTGACCACAATACCTGTTGGTGCCACCTCTGGCTCGTCAGGAACAGGGATGGTCTGCTCCACCAACTCCACATGCTGCTTTACCTTTTTGTTCACATCCTCACGCACAGACCCCGTCTTCTGCAACTGGCTCTCTGTATTGACCACCAGGTCTGGACGCTTCAGATAGACATTCATCATGGCAGCATCCACGGCATCCGTCACCTCATCACCCGTATTCGGGTTTAACGACAACGCCTTATTAGCTCCTGAATGGTAGAAAGTGGCAGGGGCGAACAAACGATAATAACGGGCATCGACGGTCTCCTTTCGCAAAGAGTCATTCAACTGCCGTATAGAGTCCAACTGATGCCGCAACACCTTAATGGAGTCCACATACCCTTTCAACTCTTCCAATATAGGCTGTTCTGTATTGGTCTGAGCACTCACTCCCTGTGCCATAAACAGGGCAGCTACACATAATATAATATACTTGTATCGCATCATACTAAACTAATTTGAGTGCAAAGATACTAAATAATTGAGAATTGGCAATTGATAATTGAGAATTATTTCGTACCTTTGCACCTTGTATGGAAATAAAATAATATATAAATAAGTATAATATGAATAGAGATACGATTATCGGTTTTGTCCTCATTGCCCTGGTACTGATTGGATTCAGTTGGTATAACAGTCCGTCAAAAGAGGAGATAGAAGCCGCCCGACTACAGGATTCTATCGCTGCCGTTCAGCAGGATAACGCAAAGAAAGCAGCACAGCGACAAGCTGAAGAGCAACAGAAAAAGGAAGAAGCTGCAAAGACGGACTCTTCTGCCCTCTTCTATGGTGCACTGAATGGTACTTCACAGAAAGTGGTGCTGAAGAACACCAAGCTGGAGCTGACCCTTGACACCAAAGGTGGTGTCATCAAGAAGGCGAAGATTCTTGACTACAAAGACCTCAATGAGGATAAGGACCTGACACTCTTCGATGAGAAAGACCAGAACCTGAACTTCATGCTGACAGGCAAGCAGGACAATATCGTCACTGCCGACCTGTATTTCACTCCATCAGAACAGACTGACTCCACTGTCACCATGACGGCAACGGCAGGTAATGGTGGACAGGTGATCCTGAAATACCGTCTGGGCAAGGACTATATGCTGGGCTTCTCTCTGCAGACGAAAGGACTTGCTAACGCCTTTGCACCATCCCTCAAGGAGATGGAGATTGAGTGGAACGACCACTGTCGGCAGCATGAGAAGGGTTTCTCGTTCGAGAACCGCTACACCTCTATTTTCTATAAAGAGGCTAAGGGAGGAGATACAGACAACCTGTCGGAGGCATCGGATGAGAATGAGACCATTGAGGAGGAGCTCGACTGGGTGGCTTTCCGCAACCAGTTCTTCAGCATTGCCCTTATCTCCAAGGATAATTTTGCCCGTAATGCGAACCTCATCAGTACACTTGACCAGAAAGGAACGGGGTATCTGAAACAGTTTGATGCCAAACTCAAGACAGCCTTTGACCCGACAGGTGCAAAACCCTCAGAGTTTGAGATGTATATCGGTCCCAATAACTTCCGCCTGATACAGGATGTGGAGCAGCAGAGCCAGTTTGGCAAAGACCTTGACTTGGAACAGCTCGTTAACCTCGGCTGGTGGCTCTTCCGCCTCATCAACCGCTGGTTCACGCTGTATGTCTTCGACTGGCTTGCCAGCTTCGGCTTCAGCATGGGTATCGTCCTGATTCTCATCACCATCCTTTTGAAGGTCATCACCTACCCGATGGTGAAGAAGAGTTATATGTCATCCGCGAAGATGCGTGTGCTCAAGCCGAAACTGGAGGAGGCTACCAAACAGTATGACAAGCCTGAGGACCAGATGAAAAAGCAACAGGAGATGATGTCGTTATACTCGAAATATGGTGTCAGTCCCATGGGCGGCTGTCTGCCAATGCTCATTCAGATGCCTATCTGGATTGCCATGTTCTGGTTTGTGCCCAATGCTATCCAGTTACGCGGACAGAGCTTCCTGTGGATGGATGACCTCTCGACCTACGACCCCATCATAGAATGGAGCCAGAATATATGGGGCATCGGTGACCACTTGTCACTGACCTGTATCCTGTTCTGCGCCGCACAGCTGATATACACATGGATATCCATGCGTCAGCAGAAAGACCAGATGATTGGCGCACAGGCAGAACAGATGAAGATGATGCAATGGATGATGTATATTATGCCGCTGATGTTCTTCTTCATCTTCAACGACTACTCATCAGGTCTGAACTTCTACTACTTCATCTCATTGTTCTTCTCCGCAGCCATCATGTGGACACTCCGCAAGACCACCGATGACGAGAAACTGCTTGCCATCTTGGAGGCTAAGTACCAAGAGAACAAGAACAACCCGAAGAAGCAGGGTGGACTTGCTGCCCGTCTGGAGGCTTTGCAGAAACAGCAGGCTGAGCTGGAGCGCCAGCGTAAGAATGGATACAAGAAATAAAACACAAATACAATGAAAATAGGATTCGATAACGACAAATATCTCAAAATACAGTCGGAGCATATCAAGGAGCGCATCGCCCAGTTTGACGGAAAACTGTACCTGGAACTGGGGGGCAAACTCTTTGACGACCACCATGCCAGCCGTGTCCTCCCGGGTTTTAAGCCCGACTCCAAACTCCGTATGTTCAGCAAGATCAGTGACAGCATTGAGATCGTCATTGTCATCAGTGCGGAGGATATTGAGAAGAACAAGGTTCGTGCTGACTTGGGAATCACATACGATGAGGATGTGTTACGCCTTCGTGATGAGTTCATGAGCAGAGGATTCATGGTTGGCTCTGTTGTAATTACCCACTATAACGGTCAGCATGCCGCTGACCAGTTCCGCCACCGTCTGGAGCGTCTGGGCATTAAGAGTTATGTCCATTACCTGATTGACGGCTATCCACACAGTGTGAAACTGATAGCCTCGGATGACGGTTTCGGGAAGAATGATTATGTCGAGACTTCCCGTGAGCTGGTGATCGTCACTGCTCCCGGACCTGGAAGTGGTAAGATGGCTGTATGTCTCTCCCAACTCTATAACGAGAACAAGCGGGGCATCCGTGCCGGCTATGCTAAGTTTGAGACCTTCCCCGTATGGAATCTCCCCCTGAAGCATCCGGTCAATATTGCCTATGAGGCAGCTACTGCCGACCTCAACGATGTGAACATGATTGACCCGTTCCACCTGGAGGCATATGGCAAGACAGCCATTAACTACAACCGTGACATCGAGATATTCCCTGTGCTGAATGCGCTCTTTGAGGGAATCTATGGAGAGAATCCCTATAAGTCACCCACTGACATGGGTGTCAACATGGTAGGTTTCTGCATCAGCGATGACGAGGCATGCTGCAATGCCAGCCGTGATGAGATTATCCGTCGCTACTATGATGCCACCAACAAACTTGCCGATGGCGCTGACAACGAGAACGAGGTCAATAAGATCCTCATGCTCTTCAATCAGGCGAAGATTACGACAGCCTATCGTCGTGTCACCGTTGCCGCAGAGGCAAAGAAAGAGCTGAGCGGACATACAGCAGCAGCGATGGAACTGGCTGACGGCACATTAATCACTGCCAAGTCATCACCCTTGCTCGGCTGTTGTGCCGCACTCCTGTTGAATGCCACTAAGCACCTGGCAGGTATCAACCATGAGGCGAAGCTCATTCCCCAAAGCATGATAGAGCCCATACAGAAGACAAAAATTGAATATCTGGGTGGTAAGAACCCACGCCTGCATACCGATGAGGTGCTGGTGGCACTGAGTGTCCTCTCAGAGAGTGACGAACGTTGTCGCCTCGCCCTGGCACAATTGCCTCAGTTACGTGACTGTCAGGTACACTCTACCGTCATGCTCTCAGAGGTAGACCGCAAGATATTTAAAAAACTCGGCTGTGGTCTCACCTGTGACCCTGTGAAGAAAAAGTAAACTTTAAATATATGAAGAAAATACTCATCGTGTTGGTCACATTACTGTTGCCAACTGTCATGAATGCACAAGAAGAAGTGATTGGAAAGAGTCATATCAAGTTAAATAGCCGCATGATGACCCCTGAGGCTCTCTGGGCGATGGGACGCATCGGTACGGTAGAGGCATCACCTGACGGTAAGCGTGTGGTATATCAGGTGGGCTATTACAGTGTAAAGGCTAATAAGAGCCATCAGGTGATTTGTATCATGGACGCTGATGGCAAGAACAATAAGCAACTGACTGTCAGCAGCAAGAGCGAGACAGACCCGACATGGTTTGATGCCAACACCATCGCATACCTCTCCGGAGGGGAGATATGGACGATGAAAGCTGATGGTTCTGAACGTCACCAATTGTCACAGACCGAGGGTAAGGTGGAGGGCTTCAAGTTCTCTCCTGACCGTAAGCATGTCATCATCATTAAGAGTATTCCTTTCCATGAGGTCATCAAGGAGAATCCCTCTGATCTCCCCAAAGCTACCGGACGTCGCGTCACTGACCTCATGTATCGCCACTGGGACCACTATGTGGAGAGTATCCAGCATCCCTATCTGGCGAAATTAGAAATGAGAGATGATAAATTAGAAATGGTTAATGACGGTATTGTCGATATTCTTGACGGTGAGCCTTACGAGTGCCCCATGGAACCGTTTGGCGGTATCGAGCAACTGGCATGGAGCCCTGACTCCAAGACGATTGCCTATACCTGCAGAAAGAAGACAGGACTGGAGTATTCTATCTCTACCGACTCTGACATCTACTTATATAATATAGGTACGCGCAAGACAACGAATCTCTGCAAGCCCGCTGATTATAAGGCTCCTGCCAACGACCCGACTCGCACCCTCAAGATACAGGCTGTCAATGCTCCGGAGAATCTGAAGAATAATGTTGGCTACGACCAGAACCCGCAGTTCTCACCGGACGGTAAGTACATCGCATGGCAGTCAATGGAGCGCGATGGGTATGAGGCTGACCTCAACCGCCTGTGTATCTATGAGATGGCAACGGGTATCAAGCGTTATATTAACTGGAAGAGTGATGTAGAGGCTTTCTGCTGGGCACCACAGAATGATAAGCTGGCACTGTTGTATTTCCTCAGTGTATGGCATGGATGTAATAATATGTATTGCGTCAACTGGAAGGGGGAGGTGAAGCAACTCACTGAGAGTTGGGGCGACTGGACCAGTCTGCAACCTGCCAATGACGGCAAACACCTTATAGCTACCCGCCAGAGTCTCTCTGCGCCTACGGACATTTACAGGGTCACCCCTTCCCCAGTGGAAGAACAACCGTTGGGTGCGACACCCGGTACACACCACATCGTGGAGAGTTACATCGAACAGATCTCTTTTGAGAACAAGCATATCCTCGACCAACTGGACTTCGGTAAGGTCATGCAGCGTTGGGTTCCGACCTCCGACGGCAAACAGGAACTGGTATGGATAGTACTGCCCGCCAATTATGAGGAGGGAAAGAAATACCCCACCCTGCTCTTCTGTGAGGGAGGTCCACAAAGTCCTGTCAGCCAGTTCTGGAGCTACCGCTGGAACTTCCAGATGATGGCTGCCAACGGCTATGTCGTCGTGGCACCTAACCGCCACGGTCTCCCTGGCTTCGGACAGGAATGGAAAGAGCAGATCAGCGGTGACTGGACTGGTCAGTGTATGTCCGACTATCTCGCAGCTATTGATGACGCTGCTAATAACCTGTCTTTCGTTGACAAAGACCGCCTCGGTGCAGTGGGAGCTTCTTTCGGAGGCTTTAGCGTCTACTACCTCGCTGGTCATCACGACAAGCGTTTCAAGGCATTCATCTCCCATGACGGTGCTTTCAACCTTGCCGCCATGTACTTAGAGACAGAGGAGAACTGGTTCTCCAACTGGGAGTACGACGAGGCATACTGGCACCGTCCACAGATGCCCAATGCCAAAAAGACTTACCATGACTCTCCGCATAAATATGTGGAGAACTGGGACACACCCATCCTCTGCATCCATGGTGAGAAAGACTACCGTATCAACTACACCCAGGGAATGGCAGCTTTTAATGCGGCACGCATGAAGGGGATTCCCGCAGAACTTCTGATCTTCCCTGATGAGAACCACTGGGTGCTCAAGCCCCAGAACGGCATTTTATGGCAGCGCACGTTCTTTAACTGGCTCGACAGATGGCTAAAAGACTGATATTCCTTTTAACACTTTTACCTCTTTACCTCTATGGTCAGTCGTTGCCTGCCGACGGTCCCTTGACACTCCGTCCGCTCCTTCAGGACCTCGGCAACCGATTACTGCAGGGAAAGACGGGCAGCATCGTTGCCATCAACCCTGCCAATGGTGAGATACTATGTATTGCCACCCACACGCCACAGGGCTATGATGTACGACAGGCAATCGGTAAGCCACAGGCTCCCGGCTCCACCATCAAGACCGCACAGGCACTCACCCTGCTCTCCGAGGGTATCGTCACCACAGAGACTGCCGTTGACTGCAACAAGGGATTCATCGATGGGAATATCCGTGTAGGCTGTCACCAGCACCGTTCTCCCCTCAAGCTCAAAGATGCCATCGCACAAAGCTGTAACTCCTGGTTTCTTGTTACCTTTGCTGCAATGATCAACGACAACTTCATCTATGAGGATAAGAATGAAGCGATTACCACTTGGCGAAGTTATATGCAGTCGATGGGGTTAGGCGGTCCTATGCACATCGACATCAAGGGGGAGGAAGGCGGACTGCTTGCCGGTGCCGACTACCTCAACCGCCGCTATAAAGGAAAATGGGATGGCAAGACTATCTGGTGGGCAGGTATGGGACAGGGTGACATCACCGTTACGCCCCTACAGCTCTGCAACCTTGCCGTGACGATAGCCAACCGTGGTTGGTTTTACGTGCCACATATCCATAAGGACACGAAGAACAAACGCTACCTGACTAAGAGGCATACCAAGGTTGATGCCAGTGTCTATGCCCCTGTCATTGAGGGCATGCGTCTTGCCGTAGAGAAAGGCACAGCCACCTGCCTACGCACCTCATACCCTGTCTGTGGCAAGACGGGAACGGTAGAGAACCCTGGTGCCGACCACTCCGCCTTCATCGGTTTCGCCCCCATGAACGACCCGAAGATAGCCATAGCCGTCTACGTGGAGCATGGTGGTTTCGGCAGTGACATGGCAGCTCCCATGGCGGGGCTCATCATAGAGCAGTACCTGAAAGGTAAGCTGTCCGCCTCTTCCGCCGCAAAAGCCAGCAAACTGGAAAAGACAAGACTCTCGAAATAACAAAACAAAAGTAATAAAGAAATGTCACAAGCAATTGAAAAGACCCTTCGCGACTCCGCCGCCATGCGGTGGACCGCCTTGCTGCTCCTGGCTCTTGCCATGTTCTGCAGCTACATCTTCATGGACATCCTCTCGCCCATCAAAGACTTGATGCAGGACACTCGCGGTTGGGACTCCACCGCCTTCGGTACCATGCAAGGCGCTGAGGTGTTCCTGAACGTATTTGTGTTCTTCCTCATCTTCGCTGGTATTGTCCTCGACAAGATGGGAGTCCGCTTCACTATGTTACTCTCCACCGCCGTCATGGTCATCGGAGCCACTGTCAAGTGGTATGCTGTCAGTGAGTCTTTCATGGGCAGTGGACTAGAGGATTGGTTTAATAATCATCTCAACTACATCCCTGTTTTCGATGAACTGGGTGTTTCACCTTTCTATCAGGGTATGCCTGCCTCCGCTAAGTTTGCCGCCTGCGGCTTTATGATTTTCGGCTGTGGCTGTGAGATGGCTGGTATCACCGTGAGCCGTGGTATCGTAAAGTGGTTCAAGGGCCGTGAGATGGCACTCGCCATGGGCTCAGAGATGGCACTGGCACGCTTGGGTGTCGCTACCTGCATGATTTTCTCGCCCTTCTTTGCCCGTCTTGGTGGTCAGGTCAGTGTCAGCCGCAGTGTTGCCTTCGGTGTGGTACTGATGTGTATCGCTCTCATCATGACCATCGTCTATTTCTTCATGGATAAGAAATTGGATGCCCAGACTGGTGAGGCAGAAGAGAAGGACGACCCCTTCAAGGTCAGCGATATCGGCAGGATTCTCAGCGACAGCGGTTTCTGGCTTGTTGCCTTGTTGTGCGTGCTCTACTACTCCGCTATCTTCCCCTTCCAGAAATATGCGGTGAACATGCTGCAGTGTAACCTCACACTGACAGAACCCAGTGCAGACTCCTTCTGGGCAAGTCCCTCTGTCACCATCATGCAGTATGTCATCATGCTGCTCGTGGCTGTTGCGGGTTTCGCCTCCAACTTCCAGAAGTCAGCAAACAAGAGATACGGTTTCCTTGCCGTCAGCATCCTTGCCCTTATCACCTATTGCTATATGGGCTTCATGCGCCAGACAGCAGAGAGCATCTTTGCCGTGTTCCCTCTCTTGGCAGTACTCATCACCCCCATCCTCGGCAACTATCTCGACAACCATGGCAAGGCAGTATCCATGCTGATACTGGGTTCTTTGCTGCTCATCGGCTGTCACCTGACCTTCGCGTTCATCCTGCCACTCTTCAAGGGCAGTGCCGTGGGTGGAGTCATCGTTGCCTACACCACCATCCTCGTTTTGGGAGCCTCCTTCTCACTGGTACCTGCTTCCTTATGGCCCTCCGTTCCCAAACTGGTTGATGCCAAGGTGATTGGTTCCGCCTATGCTCTGATTTTCTGGATACAGAATATCGGTCTCTGGCTTTTCCCACTGTTGATTGGTAAAGTACTTGATGCCACCAACCCTGCAGGAGCCAGTGCTACCGAACTCGACTATACCGCTCCCCTCGTCATGCTTGCCTGCCTGGGTGTTGCAGCCCTCATCCTCGGTTTCATTCTGAAAGCCGTTGATAAGAAGAAGGGCATCGGACTGGAAGAGCCGAACATCAAATAAGCTATTAAAAACGAAAACGCACTACCAAGGGCAAGTGGTCACTGAATCCTTGCTGGTAGCGCATCCCATGATAAGTACGGAGGGGTTTGACTCCTCCGTATTTTTTATCCTCTTCCAACAGGAAGGGGGAGTCATTGATATATACCCGCTCGACACGGTCAAGCAACAGGCTACTGACAAAGACATGGTCGATACTCCCCCACTCGCCCTGATAGCGATAGGTCGCCTTCGCCCCATGAGATCCTGTAGCATCACGGGTAATATTCCTGAGAGAATGACTTTCCAGGAAACGTAAGGCAGGATCATCCGCCCCATCATTAAAGTCACCCACCACAATAACTTTGGCATCAGGAGGCAACAGACGGATGGTCTGCACCAGTTTGTCTGCCACTACCTGACGGTTAGGACGTGTCACCCTCTCACCCCCATAGCGGCTGGGAGCATGGACAACAAAGACATGCAGGGTGTCACCACTGATATACTCCCCTTGCACGTAGAGGATGTCACGGGTGGGACGCATGCCCTCCACAGGAGTAACAGAAAGATAGTCACAGCAAAGGGGACGAAACATAAAAGGCTGGTATAGCAAGGCGACATCAATGCCACGCTCGTCGGGGGAGTCTGTCATCAGATAGTGATAGCCGGCATTGCGCAACAGCGATTTACGGGTCAGGTCGAAGATCACCGAGTCATTCTCCACCTCCACCAGTGCGACAAGGTCAGGCACGCCCTCCTCCTGACAAGACAGGATAGTCTGTCCAATACGGTTTACCTTCCGCCAATAGCGTGAAGGTGTCCAATGACGCGTTGAAGCAGGCAACCATTCGGTGTCCTGCTTCAACGTATCGTGGCGACAATCAAAGAGATTCTCGCAATTCAATTCTACTAAAGTGAGAAAGGATGTCAGCAAGAAGCTTAGCATACCTTCTCCAGACGCTTCATCATGACGAACATGAAGACAGCGGCAATCAGACAGACGGCGAGGAACACACTCCAGCACAGCCAGAGGGGAACGGCACCCCACAATAGTCCACCGACTACTACGAGTTGGTTACCTATTGCTGTGGCAACGAACCAGCCACCCATCATCATACCTTTGTACTTAGGAGGTGCCACCTTCGACACGAAGGAGATACCCATGGGCGATAACAGCAACTCACCGAAAGTCAGGATGAGATATACGGAAATCAGCAGGTTGGGTGTCACATCAGCCACATGCACGGCAACAGGATTGCCATCGGCACCCATCTCTGTCTGTGGCATAGGAAGACCTAACGAGCCAAATGCCATCAGGGCATAGGCGATGGCTGCGACAATCATACCATAGGCTATCTTACGAGGAGCAGAAGGCTCCTTACCCTTTGCTGCCAAAGCACCGAAGATTGCCATAGAGACAGGAGTCAGTGCTACCACATAGAAGGGGTTGAACTGTTGGAAGATAGGAGCAGACACCTTGATGGTTCCTGAAGGGTCGTACTGCAGACAGAGGAAGCAGACGGCAAGAGCGATGACGACAAGGGAGATAATCTTACCTTTGCTGGTCTTCGACTGGAACAGAGAGAAACCGGCATAGACGATGAAGATGATGGCAACGAGGTTCCATACATTAAAACACATTGCCTGCAAGCCGGATGCTGAGTTTGCCGTGAACTCGTCAGCGAAATATGTCAGAGAGAGACCGTTCTGGTGGAATGCCATCCAGAAGAATATCACAACGGCAAAGACAAGACACAGGGCGACGATGCGCTGCTTGGTCTCCTCCTTAGATAATTCCTCAACAGCGTTATCAGCAGCTTGTGTTGTCTTTTTCGTTCCTCCTTCCGTATGACGGAAGGTGGAGCGGAAGATATAATAGATAGCAATAGACAAGATCAGTGACGCACAGGCAACGGCGAAGGAGAAATGATAGGCATCATTACTGCTGTACCCCAGAGTCGTCTCCGCATATTCCTTGATCTTAATGGCAGCGGTAGGAGCAAACAAAGCACCAATGTTAATTGCCATATAGAAGATAGAGAAACCCGCGTCTCGCTTGTCTTTATACTGCGGATCATTATAGAGGTCACCCACCATCACCTGCAGGTTACCCTTGAAGAGTCCGGTACCAAAACCAATCAGCAACAGGGCAGCGAGCATCACCACAAGGGCAAAGGTATCACCTCCCAGGGGGACACTCAGCAGCAGATAGCCTGCGAACATGATAATGATTCCCGTAGTGACCATCTTGCCAAATCCGAACTTGTCGGCAAGCATACCACCGAACAACGGGAAGAAATAAACAAACATGAGGAACGCACTATAGATTGTTCCCGCAATAGCGGGTGAAAGTCCGTAGTTAGCCCTCAAAAACAAAGCGAACACTGCAAGCATGGTATAATAACCAAAGCGCTCTCCCGTATTGGCGAGAGCCAGTGCGAATAAACCTTTTGGCTGTCCTTCAAACATAATATTATTTTATTTTATCGTTTTTAGTTTTCACAATATCAAAGAGGTAGGTCGCCTTGATGACTATCTGTCCGAAATTCGACTTACCGAAGTAGTCACTCTTCGAGTTGCCAAAGATATTACCTAATCCATAATAATAGCGACCCTCCAGCATGAAATGCCCCACCTTCGGCACGGAGAACTCGATACCCGCACCACCGGCAATACCATAGTCAAACTTCTTCTCGACAGGCTTTGACTCCTGCTCGACGATACTCGATGAACGCTGTTCTGTCGGCTCTTCGCCATCAATAAGGTTGGTGGTGGTCGACTCGCTGAGGAAGATGCCCAACTGAGGACCAACCTGAAAGAAACCCTGTATTCCCTTGCGCTCCCTACCCCAGCCCAGACGGGCAAAGAGCGGGATCTGCAAGTAAGTCATCTTACGCTGGTAATGAAGTGCCTCGGTAGAACCCTCATAATACAATGGCTGGTTCTCCATACCCTGTATTTTCTCTTTCCATCCCGTCTGCACGAGATTAACCTCGGCAACGATAGCACAGATACTCTTGAAATATTTCTCACAGGTGTAACGGAGGGTGACACCCATCGTCATACCGCCCAGCATCGACTGTGGCACATCAGGTTGGAAACCTACATTACTCAATACATAACCACCATTGACACCCACGGCGAAGTCAGTGCGGTACTCTCCCACCTGCGCTTTGACGGCAAAAGAGATAAAGGATAGAAAAAAGACAAGAAGGTATTTCCTCATTTCTTCATTTGCATTATTCATTTCTCACTTCTCATTACTCATTTAGAAGTAAATCGGTTCTGTTCTACGTTCCGGCATGTAATGCACGAAAATCATGCTGCGGTTCTTCAATCCCCCGTTGCCTATCCGCTCGAAATGAAGAGGTGTCTGAATAGGGTTATAGCCTACCATACCGGCACCTCCCGAGAAGTTCTTGCCATAGATATGAATGCCCTTCAAGAGAAAGTAAGCATGATCGAAACCTGTGATGGCAAAGCGAGGCAGTGCATTAGACATCATGTCGCAATGGAAGTTCCAACGGTATTTCAACATGATACGCTCTGTCTGCGGTGACGAGAAATTGGTAAAGAAAGGAGCCGGAATATAGGTATCGAACTTATAAAAGTTCTCTAACTGATAACGAGTATACAGCATCCAGTCGGTATATCCGAAAACACTGATCTGGAGTTCCGGATGCGAGAGACGCAGTCCGTTAAGCTTTGCCATTGCCGCATTGAGTTCCTTGGAACGTCCGGTATTCAGAATTACTATATTACGCTTAGTCGTGCTGAAAGAGCTGAAGAAAGCTCCATTGCTGGAGTTGAGATTGGTAATCTTATACGCTATACCTTTCGTCTCCAAACGGCGACGCAGTCCAAAGGTGAATATTCCTTTCTGACTGGTCGTGTCGTTACAGTCAATGAACACAGGATGTGTGTCACTGAAACGTTCCATGAAATGGTTGATGATGGTCTCATTCTGCTCTGTGGCTGGCTGGTAAACCTGCATGATGTTTCGGTTGACAAGCACCTCATGACTGTTGATAGAGAAGGGAATAAACACCCGTATGTCATGCTGAGTGGCGAAATCAGCGAGGGGCTTCACCATCTTGGTATACAACGGTCCTATAATCACATCACACTCTGCCGCCTTGTGGTCAGCAAGGAATGTGCGGATATCCGTATCCTCTGCCACATTCCATGCACGGATATCCGTAGAGATATTGTTGGCACGCAACGAGTCACATGCCATCAGTATACCACGATAGTACTCCAGCATACGCTTGCCGTCACCATTGACTTTATGAAGGGGAAGCATGATACCCACACGAATCTCACGGTTCCGGACATCCACTGCCTCTACCCTCACAGGAGCCTCCGGCTGCTTACTGGTTGTGGCAGGAACATCAGTGTTCGGTGTCTGTGGCTGGTTCTTCGGCCAGGGAATATTGATATAGTCTCCTTTCTTCAACTCATAGCCTGGGGTGTTCATCTCCGGATTGGCATCGATGAGTTCCTGAATAGTGATACCATACATGCGAGAGATACCGAAGATGGTTTCTTTCCGCTTCACCTCATGTTGCTCACGGATTTTTATTTGCTGTGCCAGTGCTGTCTCGACAGAGAATGCCACACATACCAGCAGCAGATAATATCGGATGATTTGCTTCATAATTTCAGCTTTTTATTATTTTCGCCTACAAAATTACGAAAATTCTTTTGTTCTGCTCTCGATTTTTCGTAATTTTGCCATAAAAAGGCGAAATTACTTCTTCTCGGCATAAAAAAGAAACGACTTTCTTTTGTTCTGCTCTCGATTTTTCGTAATTTTGCAAAAATATTTAGGATATGAAAAAGATTTTATATGTATTTTTACTGCTTTTTGTCATCGCAGCACTTCCTTCTTTCGCTGTCATGGATGATGATGACGATGAAGATCAATACGACGAGTATACTGATAGCACAGAGACAGACAGTACGGCACTGCAGACAAGTATCTTGGAGATGCCAAATGCCATATCACCTAACAATGATGGCATCAATGATGTCTACCGTCCTAAAAAGATACAGAACATTGTGGAGCTCAAAGGAATGATCTTTAACCGCTGGGGAACGTGTATCTACACTTGGAATGATATCAACGGCAGTTGGGACGGCACCTACCGTGGTAAGCCTGTGAAGGACGGTGTCTACTTTGCACGAATCAGGGCAAAAGGAGGTGACGGAAAGGAGTTTGATATCAAAAAAGACATCAATGTCATGCGTAGATATAATGAGGTAACGGGGGAGAGCAATGGGCAGCAGTGACCAGAAAATCAACGTATGGGGTGCCAGGGTCCATAACCTCAAGAATGTGGACGTGGAGATACCACGTAACTCCCTGACAGTCATCACGGGACTCAGTGGCTCAGGCAAGTCTTCTCTCGCCTTTGACACCATCTTTGCCGAGGGACAGCGTCGTTATATCGAGACTTTCTCGGCATACGCCCGTAATTTCCTTGGTGGCATGGAGCGTCCCGACGTGGATAAGATCACCGGACTGTCTCCTGTCATCAGCATCGAGCAGAAGACGACCAACAAGAATCCACGTTCTACCGTAGGTACCACGACAGAGGTCTATGACTATATGCGTCTGTTATATGCCCGCGCCGGAAAGGCTTACAGCTACATGACGGGTGAGCCGATGGTGAAATACACCGAGGAGAAGGTGATAGAGATGGTGACGCACGACTATGCGGGCAAGAAAATACTGATCCTCGCACCTGTGGTGAGAAGTCGTAAGGGTCATTACCGTGAACTCTTCGAGAGTATGCGCCGCAAAGGTTACCTGCATGTCCGTGTGGATGGTGAGGTATTGGAGATTACCCGTGGCATGAAGGTTGACCGCTATAAGAACCACGATATCGAGGTGGTCATCGACCGCATGGCGGTAAAGGACAGTATTGACGACCGTCTCAAGAAGAGCGTCCAGATGGCGATGAAACAAGGTGAGGGTCTGCTCATGATCATGGACTACGAGACTGGTGCCGTGAAACATTTCTCCAAGCGACTGATGTGCCCCACTACGGGTATCTCATACAGCGACCCAGCTCCTAATACCTTCTCGTTCAACTCCCCACAGGGTGCCTGTCCCCGCTGCAAGGGTTTGGGATACATCAACGAGATAGACTTGGAGAAGGTCATCCCAAACCGTAAACTGTCTATCCACGAGGGTGCCATCGTCCCCTTGGGAAAATACAAGAACCAGATGATATTCTGGCAGATAGACGCTATCCTCCAGAAATATGACTGCACGGTGAAGACCCCCGTCAAGGATATCCCCGAGGAAGCATTGAACGAGATTCTGCATGGCTCATTGGAGACGATACGCATAGACAAGGAACTGGTACACACGTCAAGTGACTACTTCGTGTCGTTCGACGGTATCGTGAAATATCTGCGTAACGTCATGGAGAATGATGACAGCAGCAGCGGACAGAAATGGGCTGACCAGTTTCTTGCTGAGTGTGAGTGTCCTGAATGCCATGGGCAACGGCTCCATCGCGAGGCTTTGTCCTACCGTATCTGGGATAAGAACATCTCGGAACTTGCCTCCATGGATCTCAACGAGCTTAGGGAATGGCTGGATGAGGTGGAACAGCACATGGACCACCAGCAACAGCAGATAGCCACGGAGATACTGAAGGAGATACGTACCCGACTCGACTTCCTGTTGGAGGTGGGACTCGACTACCTTGCCCTCAACCGCCAGTCGGCATCCCTGTCGGGAGGTGAGAGTCAGCGCATCCGTCTTGCCACACAGATCGGCTCGCAACTGGTGAACGTGCTGTATATCCTCGACGAACCGAGTATCGGACTGCACCAGCGGGACAACGACCGTCTCATCCGTTCCCTCAAGGAACTGCGTGACCTCGGCAATACCGTCATCGTGGTGGAGCATGACCGTGATATGATGCTCAATGCCGACTATATCGTGGACATCGGTCCGAAGGCTGGCCGGAAAGGTGGTGAGGTGGTGTTCCAAGGTACTGTCGACGAGATGATGAAGGCGAATACGATTACCGCACAATATCTCAGCGGTGAACGTAATATCGAGATTCCGGCATCACGACGCAAGGGGAATGGCAAGAGTCTGTGGCTGCGGGGCTGCCGTGGCAATAACCTGAAGAATATCGACGTGGAGTTCCCTTTGGGTAAACTCATCGTCGTCACAGGAGTCAGCGGCTCGGGTAAGTCGACGCTTATCAACGAGACACTCTACCCTATCCTCTCCAAGCATTTCTACCGTTCCCTGCAACAGCCCATGCCCTACGACAGTATCGAGGGACTGGAATATATAGATAAGGTGGTGAATGTCGACCAGAGTCCTATCGGTCGCACCCCACGCTCGAACCCTGCCACCTATACAGGGGTCTTCTCTGATATCCGCTCTTTGTTCGTCAACCTCCCCGAGGCACAGATCCGTGGCTATAAGCCGGGACGCTTCTCTTTCAATGTGAAGGGGGGACGCTGTGAGACCTGTGGGGGTAATGGCTATAAGACCATCGAGATGAATTTCCTGCCTGACATACAGGTGCCATGTGAGGAGTGTCATGGCAAACGCTATAACCGGGAGACCTTAGAGGTGCGCTTCAAGGGTAAGTCGATTGCCGACGTGCTGGACATGACCATCAACCAGGCGGTGGAGTTCTTCGAGAACGTCCCTGACATCCTGCGGAAGATCAAGACGATACAGGACGTGGGACTGGGGTATATCAAACTCGGACAGCCTTCCACGACACTGAGTGGTGGGGAGAGCCAGCGTGTGAAACTCGCCACCGAGCTGTCGAAGAAGGACACGGGAAAGACGCTCTATATCCTCGACGAGCCGACAACGGGTCTGCACTTCGAGGACATCCGCATCCTCATGGACGTGCTGCAGAAGCTAGTAGACCGTGGCAATACCGTCATCGTCATCGAGCATAACCTCGATGTCATCAAACTCGCCGACCATATCATAGACATGGGACCGGAGGGCGGCCGCAACGGTGGTACCGTCCTCACCACGGGAACCCCTGAGGTGGTGGCGAAGAGCAAGAAAGGCTACACCCCCAAATTCCTTAAAGAGGAGTTGAAAAGGTAGAGTTTATTACCAATAGCATAATAGACGTATTGTCCTGCTTTCACTATATTACGGATACCCTCTGGAAGGTGTCGTACGACTGTTCCTTGCCTGTCAATGAGATAGAAGTCATTCCCGTCAGGACAGAACCGTCCAACGCATATCATGTCACCTATTTCGAAAATACGACGATAGACCATTTCATCCATGAATTTCTTCTTGACAGTCATTTGCTGATCCAAGAGATAAGCATCCCCCTTGTCGACCGTGACCATATACCTTCCTTTGTCCAATTCAAGTTTTGAAAAAGCAGTGTCTTTGTTTTGAAGTATATACACGTCATCTGCTGTTGCTCTTATTCTGACAATCCTGCCATCAGACTTTTTCCAATTAATATAATCCAAGGAAATTTGTTTCCCACTTTGTTTGTCATAAGTCGCAATATAAGGTTTATTGAGATATGTTATAGGGAAAAGGATTCCATCATTGAAAATATATCCATAGTTCACCAACTGTATCCTGGTAGAGTCATCCGGTACTCCAACAATGTCATTAATACCAACAGACGGATGAGGCGATGTCCACAACACCTGCATAGAATCATTTAAACAAATAAGTGACTGACTGTCTGACGCATAGTAATGATGACCATCAACAAAAAAAGACACAGGAACACCATTTGTAGAGGATTTATACTTTACACTATCATGGGAACCATTCTTCCGTCCCCACTTATATATCTTGTCCGCAGCAATAAGAACAGTGGAGTCATTGACACCATAGATGACGTGTAACTTATTGAGGAATGTCGAAGATATTTCCTTGGTCCACAGTGACTTACCATCACTAAGTCGGATGGCATTCAATTGATGAGGTGCTTGCAGGTTATTCACATAAACCCCCAAATCAACCTCGCTCTTCTGTACGAAAGCGTTTGCAAATGGTAATTCCCACAACACGATGCCATTAACATCATAATGGGTATAATACATCCCAGTGGTCTTTTTAGAAAAGATGTCCCTCTCCCTTACAGGCAGTCCTATCAGCACACCGTTGGACAAGACAGCCATTCCTCCTCCGTGCTTAACATCCAGTGGGGTGGTTACAAACGATAATCTTTGCTGGTCCAGACGGAAGATACCATACCGGACAGACTTCATGTCAATTTTGTTCTTTTTGTCTCTCTTCGCCATGGTGACAGCTAAGAAAGAACTGTCAGAGTTAAGTAAAAAACTCTCTATTTGTTCTGGGAACACAAACTCTTTTGCATCCTGTCCTAATGCCACTGATGTGCAGCAAACGAAAACAATCAAGCATACCAACTTCTTCATTGCCCCTTCTCCTCCAATATATTCAACAGTTCTTTGTTGGGAATCACATATTCAAAAAAATCATCCGAGTTTTTCTTTAAATACCGATAACCGATACCTCGTCCGGAAGTTGCCATCGTAACATAACTCAAATGCTCGGCATCTTTCGAGTTTTTTAAATTGTCTTTCACTGACTGACGATGATCTTCTGACATAAGAAGTTCCTTGGCATCTTCAAAAGACATGATATCACTATCTATTTCATATTCATAGAAGACTGTTTTTTCTTCGATTCTCATCTTCATACAGACAAGACCATCTGTTAACTGCAATGGCATCAGCAGGTTTGTACTATTCACCATGTTCACTAACTGCTCCTCCGCATTCATTCCATCCTTATCAAGGCAACGTTTCAAATCATCCACCGTCAACACCACTTCGGCTTTCTTCCCAGTAATTGCATCTTTGTAGACAGTACGCAGTTGTAGGTTGACCTCCACCAGAATCTTTAGAAATGTCCGCAAACTGTTATTCGGATTAGAATAATTTGCCATAATATTTGATTTGGCAATATCCGGATGACTTCTAAGAGAATCAACATTGTAAGGGTGTTCGACAATAGTTGTAAATGCAACTTCCCGACCCACTACATAGTCGACATGCTCCAGAGTCACAAATTCATCAACTTTTATCGGACATTCTTTATTTAAGTTGCTAACGGCATCCTCTATCTTACTCTTCGTACACATCTTCACCACAAAAGAAGCAATACCAAAGGCAATAATAAAACTAACAACATTAGCAACTTGTTTCCAACTTTCCTTCTCTATTTTCATGATATTATTTGATTATTACAAGTGGAAGCGATAACCAAGGGTAAAGCTGAAATAGCTGTTGCGACTACTGGTAATGGCAGGGGGATTGATATGACCATCACTCATTGTCTGATAGTATTCCTTGCCAACCTTTGTCAGTCCGATATAATAACGGGCATCCAGCACGATGTTCTTGTATTCATAGGAGAGACCAACGGGTATACCGAAGTCTACGGACTTACAGACACCTGTCTCCCACATGCCAATTTTCTGACGGCTGTTGAATTCAGTCACCATCGAAGAAAATCCCGGATGGATCTCCGTCGTCATCTCCACCTCACTCTTCAGGCAGAACCCCAGCTGAACTCCGGCTTTGACAGCAAGCCCCCGCACACCAGGGATATACACATTGGCAAGCAAAGGAAGGTTGAGATAATGGCTTTTCAACTTACCCGTGTTTTTAGTCACCGCATCAAGCTGTAGCTCAAATTTGTCTATCTTCGCACCCTGTTGTGAGTAAAGTGCACCTAACGAGACCCCTAACCAGTCGCTCACGCCATACTCAGCCTCCACACCGGCAGTAAAGCCCACCTTGCTTTTGAACATGTCGCTGTTACTTCCACCTGACAGTCCTACCACGTTGATACCTGCCATGGGCTTGATAGAAAACGTCCCTTTAGGATTCTGTGCGTTCATCACGATAGCGCAGCATGCGAATGCCGCCAATAATACTGTCTTTTTCATTTTATGTATTTCTAAAGGTTATAATATGATGCCGACTACGTCTGTTACAAGAGAAACCTGTCATTGTAAACAAGGTCTACTTCCATTGTAAACTAAGTCTCCTGTCATTGTAAATCAAATTGATTTGCAAAGTAAATCAAATTGATTTACAATTAAAGGAATGGTTCTTACAACCCAAACTGATAACCGAGCGTAATCCAAAGGGAGTTCGTTTTCCACGAGTCCTCTACCTCTAACTCCTTGTTACACATATTCATCACGCCGATGTTATACCGTACATCGGCAACGAAATGCTTATAGCTATAGGAGATGCCGGCAGGGATGGATACATTGACACGCTTGAAGTCGCTGGTATTGGTCAGCGTCTCATTGTTATCCTTGTATTTCCCACTCACGAGGTATCCCAACTGCACACCAGCCTTCAACGCCAGACCGGGAAGGATGTTCGGCTCGATATAGAAATTGACGAGGATGGGGACATTGATGAAATGCAGGGTCTGTGTGATCTTACCCAGGTCGTCAACATTGCCATAGGTATAACCCTCGTTGGAGTAAAAGGCACCTACGGAGATACCCACCTGCTGCCAAGCCTGATACTCAGCATCCAAGCCACCCACGAAACCCCATTTGCGTTTCGCGCTGACCGCACGGTCCATATCCGTCCATAGGTCTTCCACCGACATGTTCGACGTGTTGATACCTGCCCGTGGAGTCAGTGTCCACGAGCCTGTCTCCTGCTGTGCCTTCACACCCAAAGAGAGACCAAGGAAGGCGAATATAACTAAAAATCTGTTCATCATCATTCGTATTTATCTTTTAAACGCAAGACAAAGGCGATTTATTTTGTCGATAATAAAAAAGGGGTACATCCGAAGATGTACCCCTCCATAGGAAATTTATTTAAATATAATGCTTTTCCTTTAATTAGAAGTTGTAGTACAAACCGAAGTCAACAGAAGTCAGATTCAGACCTAAGTCAACAGACTGTACAGACTTGGCATTCTTTGCCTTAGCAGAAGACCATCCAAAGTTACCTACGTGAGCAACAAAGCTGATCTTCTCGTTCAGATTAACAGCAACACCTGGCTTGAAGCTAATACCAAAACCGTTAGCACTGTCACCATCAACCTTTACATAGTTGTACTCGAAACCACCATCAACGAAGAAGTTTACCTTGTCAAGCTTTACGAAAGTGTAACGAGCGTAAGGATTTACAACAAACTCATTGCTCTTTGCATCGTCAACCTTATTATAAGCATAACCGATCTTCATACCTACAGCCCACTTCTCATTCAGATTGTAACCCAGCTCAGGCGTAATCACGAACGTGTTAGACTTAACGTCTGTGTTCTTGTCCTTAGTGTAGTTGTAACCTACGGTACCACCAACATACCACTGAGCGTTCATGGTTGTTGCCATAGCAACGGCAACGAGAGTCATCAAAATCTTTTTCATAATCTTTTACCTTTCTTTAATTAATAATTATCCTAATGTTTTTTGCATTCTTTTTGAATTGCGGTGCAAAGTTAAGGACTTTTATGATTTGTTGTTCTGTTATCGCACACAAAAGAGCAAAAAAGGGGCTTTTCGATGACCTAAATCAAGAAAAGGACAAAAAAAGAGCATCCGAAGATGCTCCTTTTCTATCTGAAATTATTTGAATATCACATGGCTGAGCAGGCAAACAACCAGTCGTAGATGCAAGAGCAGACACCGAAGAGCACAATACCTGCCGTGCATACGGCAAGGGCAAGACGTGTCATACAGTCTGTCTTGAAGGTGGGCAGCGGATTGTCGGAGGTCTTGATATACATCGCCTTCACAATCAGCAGATAGTAGTACAGTGACACGACCGTGTTGATCAAGGCAATGAATACCACGAAATATGCCCAGAACGAACCCTGCTGTGCTGCTGCCATGAACACGAAGAACTTCGAGAACATACCTGCAAACGGTGGAATACCAGCCAGTGAGAACAAAGCGAGGGTCATGAGGAACGCCAGCTTCGGATTGGTCTGGTAGAGTCCGTTGTAGCTGTGCATCATCGTCGTACCACCATTATTCTCCTCTACAGTAGAGATCACAGTGAAGACTGCCATGTTGGCAACGACATAGACAAGGATGTAATACATCAGTGCTGCCATACCGTTCTGTGAGGCACCAATCACCGCCAACATGATATAACCAGCCTGTGAGATAGAGCTGAATGCCATGAAGCGCTTCAGTTCCTTCTGACGGATAGCGAAGAGGTTGGCAATAGTGATGCTCAACACGATAACGATATAGAGCATATACTCCCAATACTCGGTCAATGGAGCGAAGACCTTCACAAGGATGGTCATCAGTGCAAAGGCAGCGGCTCCCTTGGAACATACACTCAGATAACCCGTGACAGGTGTTGGAGCACCCTCGTAGGTATCGGCAGTCCAGAGATGGAAAGGAACGAGTGAGAGTTTAAAGCCCAGTCCGCTGAAGAAGAAGACGAGTCCCATGATGAGCATGGGCACCTGACTCTTATACTGTGCGAAGAAAGCAATACGCTGCATCACGTCATCATAGTATAGTGTTCCTGTTGAACCATAGATAAAGGAGATACCATAAAGCATCACGGCACTGGAGAAAGTAGCGGTGATGATATATTTGGCACCACCCTCGGCAGAGTTCTTCTTATGCTTGTCGAAAGCCACCAGGCATGCCATGGGCACACTTGCCATCTCCAGACCGAGGAAGAACATGAGGAAGTTACCACTTGACACCATCATGAACATACCCAACAGCGTTGAGATGACGAGCTCGGCATACTCACCGGCATTTTTCCGCACATCCGCACGGCTTGCCCAGGGGTGTGACATAATCAGCACCACCAATGCTCCAAAGGTCAGGATAGCCTTGATGGCTGTGGTGGACGCATTGTTGAAATACATTCCTCCAAATGCGGATACCTCACCATTATAGATCGGATTGATAAACAAGATGTGACACAAGAGGTAGACCAAGGGACCAAATGTCGCAACTACCACCAAAGAGCGCTTCTCAGCATCTTTTGTGAACATATCACAGAGAAATACCGCAATAAGAGTCAGCACGAGAATCACCTCTGGCATCATCTGTAAGAATTGTCCGTAATTCATAATATATACTTCAATTTTTCAATTCTTCAATTATATAATGTTTGCGAGGATAGGACCTACAGCGTCAGAGATGACGTTGCTTGCCCACAAGGGGAACAAACCGAGACCTGCCACACAAGCGATGAGGCAGATGACTGCGACACGCTCGTCCCATGTGGCATCGGTCAACTCCAGATAATGCTTGTTCTTCACCTCACCGTACAGGATCTTACCTACCACACGGAGGATATAGACGGCTGTCACGACGATGGATGTACAAGCAATGATGGTAGCGACACGATGGAACTGGTCGGGATTCTCGAAAGAACCCACGAAGATGGTCATCTCAGCAATGAAACCAGAGAAGCCTGGCAAACCGAGGTTGGCAAGACCTGCCACCACATAACCCACGGCAAGGAATGGCATGATCTTCATCAGACCGTCCAAGTAACGGATGTCACGGGTATGGGTACGTCCATAGATCATACCGATGAGGGCGAAGAAGAGTGCCGTCATCAGACCGTGAGAGAGCATCTGCAGGATAGCACCCGTGCAGGATGTCTTGGTCATCATCAACAGGGCGAAAAGCACTAGACCGCAGTGTGACACAGAACTGTAGGCATTGATATACTTCAAGTCGGTCTGTACGCAAGCGGAGAAGGCACCATATACCACTGAGATGGTGGTGAGAATCAGGAAGATCCACGCCAACTCATTGGCGGCATCGGGCAACAGATACATGGCAACGCGGAAACAGCCGTAGCCTCCGAGCTTCATCAGCACACCGGCATGCAACATAGACACTGCCGTAGGGGCGGAAGCATGACCGTCAGGTGACCATGTGTGGAAGGGGAAGAGAGCACCCAGCACACCGAATCCGATGAAAATGAAGGGGAAGAACACCTTCTGAGTCTCCACAGGAATATTGTGCATGGCAGCTATCTCATTGACATTCATCGTCGTGGCACCACTGTAATAGTAGATACCCAGGATACCGAGAATCAAGAGGGCAGAACCTCCCATCAGCATCAGGGTCAGTTTCATAGCGGCATATTCCTTGTTACCACTACCCCACACACCAATCAACAGATACATCGGAATCAAAGCCACCTCATAGAACATGAACATCGTGAACATGTCCGTGCAGATGAAGAAACCATAAACACCCGTTGAAAGGAGAGTGAACCACAGGAAATACTCCTTCGTCATCGGCTTCAACTGCCAAGAGGCGAATGTTCCTGTGAACACGATGATACTTGACAACAACAGCATCACGACAGAGATACCGTCAACACCTACCGAGTAGGCGATGTTCAATGGTTTGAACCACGGTGTGGATGCTGCCAGCAACATCACGTCAGTATTACCTGCCGCACGCTGCTGGATAAAATAGATGGTCAGCCATATAGACAGGGCGAGTAAGCACGACGCACCAGCCACCATCACACCACGCACCTGATTAAGGTTCTTGGCAAGCCAAAGACCCAGCAGCATCAGGGCGGGAATGCAAACAAATAAACTTAGTATATTCATAATCGTTTAGATGCTTAAAAGGATTAATGTTAAAGCTACGGTGCCCGTCAGGAACCATACGGCATACTGACGTACGTCACCACTCTGCCAGGGACGGATGGACTCACCAGCCTCGTTGGCACCCCATGCAAGGAAGTTGAAGGTACCGTCAACAACATGACGGTCGAACCATGCAATAGGTGTGGAGATGCAACGGAAGATGATACGGTGAGTGACATACTGCCATATCTCATCCTGATAGAAACGCTTATAGGCTGCCTGATGCAGACGCGGGAACTGCTTGTACAGACGGTCGGCAATAGGCTGGCTCTCTCCTTTATAGATATAGGTGGCAAGACAGATACTCAGAATGGCGATTACCGTGGAGGTCAATGCTATCTGCGTATCGAAGTGAATGGTATAGTTGGTACCAGCGGCACTGACAAACTGACCGAAAGAACCACCCCACCCTGCGAAGCCGGCGATAGTGGTGTAGATACCCACACCGCAAGTGATGACGCAAAGGATAATCAATGGAATAGTCATCGTGGCTGGAGCCTCATGGGGTGTATGATGCTCATGCGCCTCCTTGTTCTCTGTACCCCAGAAGATACCGTAGTACAGACGGAACATATAGAAAGCGGTCATGGCAGCGATACCCGTCATAATCCATCCCACTACAGGACTGTAGGCGAAACATGCCGTGATAATCTCATCCTTCGAGCTGAAACCAGAGAAGAAAGGAATACCGGCAATAGCCAGACAGCTGATCAGGAAGGTGATATGGGTGATAGGCATATACTTACGAAGTCCTCCCATCAACGCCATCTCATTACTATGGACGGCATGGATGATACAACCGGCACACAGGAACAGGCAAGCCTTGAACATGGCATGGGTGAACAGATGGAACATACCAGCCATGAAACCTAACTGCGCATGATTGTCAAGTACAGCCTCGTGACCAGGAAGCGAAACGCCCAGTGCTACCATCATAAACGCAATCTGTGAAATGGTGGAGAAGGCAAGTACACGCTTGATATCACTCTGCGCACAGGCAACTGCCGCTGCATAGAATGCGGTGAAGACACCTACCCATACGACAATACTCAACTGCGGCTGAGCATACTCAATCCACAGGGGGAACATACGGGCAATCTGGAAAACACCAGCGACCACCATCGTAGCAGCGTGGATCAATGCACTGACAGGTGTCGGACCCTCCATGGCATCGGGCAACCAGATGTGCAATGGGAACATCGCACTCTTACCGGCACCACCGATGAACATCAGTACCAGCGCGGTTGGCAAAATGAAGGCTCCTGCAGCCATTGCCTTAGCGGCATTACCCTCGATGAACGGGGTAGTACCCACGCCCATCTGGATGTCTCCCGCAAAGGAGAAACTGAACGAGTCTGTATAGTAACCGAAGAGCAGGATACCGATCAGGAAGAACATATCAGCGAAACGAGTCACGATGAATGCCTTCTTAGAAGCGGCAATAGCTGGCTTCAAAGGATAGTAGAAACCAATCAGCAAGTAAGATGACACACCCACCAGCTCCCAGAACGTATACATCTGGAAGATATTCGTGGCAAGTACGAGTCCGAGCATAGACATCGTGAACAGCGAGAGGAAGGCGTAGTAACGCTGGAAGCCCTTCTCACCGTGCATATAGCCGAATGAGTAGATATGTACCATGAACGATACCGTAGAGATGACAATCAGCATCATGACCGAGATAGGATCCAGCAGGATACCCATATCGAAATGCAGATTGCCCAACGGCAGCCAAGTGAAGTTATAAGGAACGATGGTGGCAAAGGTACCATCGGCAAGACGGTCAGCACCGAAATAGGCGAAAGCCGTCAAGTATGACAATACCGTCACCAGTCCCAGGGATGTAGTACCGATAAGACCTGCTGTCTTATGCGACATCTTCATACCAGCAAGCGCAAGAATCACAAAGGACAACGCCGGCAGCAGAAGAATCAGGAATGAATAACTATATATTTCCATAACATTTACCATTTCATATTCTTAATACTGTCAACGGTATCGCTCTTGAAGTTGCGATAGACATTGATGATAATTGCGATAGCCACAGCACACTCGGCTGCACAGACTCCAATAGCGAAGAGCGTCATGAACATACCCTCCATGGAGCCCGGATAGAGCAGGCGGTTGAAAGCGGCGAAATTAATATCAACGGCATTGAGCACCAACTCAACAGAGATGAGCATGGCAATCAGATTACGACGGGTGATGAAACCGTACACGCCGATGAAGAACAACAGTGCACTAAGCACGAAATAACATTCTACAGGTACCATTATTCGTTCTCCTCCTTTCTTGCGATAACCAAACCACCGATAATACATGCCAACAGGAATACGGAGATGAACTCGAAAGGCAGGATATACTGATACTTGTCAGCACCTACCAATGCCATACCGATCTTCTTCATCGGCAGTTCTTCATCAGGCACAGCCATGGCTGTATACAAAAACTGATTCTTCAGCAGCACCAAGACAACGACAGCACAGCCTACCACACTCAACAGCGCACCCCAGATGGCACGGCTGAGTTTGATACGCTCTATCGTTCCCTGCAGCGTACGCTTGCTCACCAGCTGGATGGCAAAGACGAAAATCATCGTCACACCACCGGCATAGACAGCGATCTGTGCTGCACCTAAATAGGTATAGTCGAGCAGGAAGTAAAGACCTGCCACACCAAAGAGCACAAACAACATGAAAGTTGCGGCTCGCATGATTCGCGTGGTCATCACACACATTAAAGCAGAGCAGATGATGACGACAGCGAGGATGCAAAACATTACTAAATTTGCCATAGTCCTTACTTCGTTTTAGTATTAAACTTACCAATCTCAAAGTCGGCACCACCTTCTATCAGGTTGGGCAGTGAACCGCCTTGATAGACCTCTTTGTCGAGATGGAGCACCAACCTGCTGCGGTCGAACACCGCATTCTCGAAGTCATTGGTAAACTCAATGGCATCGAAATTACATGCATTGGTACATAACTGACAGAACATACAGTCACCCAAATCGTACAGATAGTCGTCCAGCACCTTCTTTTTCTTTCCAGTCTCAGGATCCTCCTGCATGTGGGAAACAATCTTGATAGTACCATTAGGACATGACTTCTCACACAAGGTACATGCCGTACATTTATAAGAACCGTCCTCATTACGCTTGAACACCAAACGTCCACGATGACGTTTCGCCACATGCAGCGTCGTCTTACGGTTTTCGGGATACTGCTCCGTAGACTTGTTGGTGAAGAAGTCCTTGAAATACTCTTTCCAAGTGACTCCCATACCTGTGGCAAGGGTCTTCAGGGCATGTCCGATTTCTCCGAAATATGATTTATTTTCTTCCATTGCTACACCTTATTTAATATATAAGCCAAGTGCCACCACGATAGTCATCAATACAAGATTGATCAGTGACAGCGGCATGAGATACTTCCATTCCAGTTTCAGGATCTGGTCGATACGCAGACGAGGGAAGGTCCACTTAATCCACATCAGTATCCATACGAGGGCAAAAGTCTTACCCAAGAACCAGACGATGCCAGGGATATAGTTCATGACAGCGTCGAAAGCCTCCACACCGATATTGACAGGAGCCCAACCGCCCAAAAAGACAGTAGCGGCAATACCTGCGGTGATAAAGAGGTTCATGAACTCAGCGAGGTAGAAATAACCGAATCCCATACCACTATACTCTGTATGGTGACCAGCCGTCAACTCACTCTCAGCCTCAGCCATATCAAACGGACCACGGTTAGCCTCCGCATTACCGGCGACCAAGAAAGTCAGGAAGGCGATGATGGCAGGGATATGTCCCTGACAGATCAACCACTTGAAAGGTCCTGTCTGTGCCTCCACGATACCAGAAACCTGCATGGTACCAGTCAGGATTACAGCAGTTATCAGACAGAGGCAGAGTGACATCTCATAGGAAATCATCTGAACGGCACTACGCATAGCAGACACCACTGAGTACTTGTTGTTAGAACCCCATCCTGCGAGGAAGATACCAATAATACCTATCGAAGAAATGGCTGTCAGAAGGAACACACCCACGTTGAAGTCAAGGATGGTGGCACCATTGTTCCACGGTAGGAATGCAAAGGCACCCACAGAGCCGATGACAACAAGGACTGGAGCGACAATATACAGGAACTTATCTGCCTTGTCTACAAAGAATATCTCCTTGATGAGCATCTTCAAGACATCAGCAAGTACCTGCAACAGTCCCCAATAACCGACACGCATCGGGCCAAGACGGCACTGGAAATAAGCACATACCTTACGTTCCATAAAAATAAGAACCATGGCGATAAGCGCATAAGCTGCCAAGATAATGACACCTACCAGCACACATTCTATCAATATCGACCAGAAATCACCCAGACCTAAGGTTACCCTGAGCAATTGGTCGAACCATTGTGTTACAATAGAAAAGTCGAACATAATTACTTCAATTTTTCAATTATTCAATTTTACAATTCTTCGACTAACGGTCGATATCAGGAATTACAAAGTCTATAGCAGCCCCCGTAGCCACCAGGTCAGCAATCTTCTGACCGCGTAGCATCGGATCAAGGGCACCTGTCAGCGACAGTCCCATCGGACGCATCTTCAAACGGTAAGGGCTCTTGTCACCACGTGAGTCGAGGTAGACACCGAACTCACCGCTGGCTCCCTCTACAGAGAAATACCACTGTCCCTCTGGAACCTTGATAATCGGTTTCTGCTTCACATAGAAGTCACCCTCAGGGATGTTATCAATCAACTGTTCGATGATATGCAGACTCTGATACATCTCATTGATATGGCAGGTGTAACGATCCATGGTGTCACAACCAGTCATGATAATCTGCTCCCACTCTACCTTATCGTACATGACGTAAGGATGGTTCTTACGGACATCATTCTTCCAACCGGCAGCACGACCGGCAGGACCTGTGACAGCATAGCTGATACAATCCTCCTTACCCATCGGACCAACTTTCTCGAAACGGTTGTGGGTGATGATGTTATCGCCAAACACATCGACATACTCCTGAATGATAGGCTTCAGATACTTCACCAATGCCTTCACGTTCTTCACGAAGTTAGGATCGATATCATCTTGCAATCCACCTATTCTATAATAGTTCTGGATGAGTCGTCCACCTGTGGTCTCCTCCATGCAGTTGAGCACATGCTCACGGTCACGCATCGAATAGAGGAAAGCGGTCAGCGCTCCCATATCCTGTGCACAGCAACCGACATACAACAGATGAGAGTCGATACGCTGCAGTTCATCCATGATAGTACGGATATACTTGATACGGTCGGTAAGCTCCACGCCCATACCCTCTTCAATGACACCAACCAGTGCATGGCGGTGCATCATGGCGGAGAGATAGTTCAAACGGTCCGTCAAGGCAAGTGTCTGCGGATAAGTCATCGTCTCACACATCTTCTCGATACCACGGTGGATATACCCTAAGTGTGGATAGACGCGCTTCACCGTCTCACCGTCAAGGACTGTCTGCAGACGCAGCACACCATGAGTCGACGGGTGCTGAGGACCGATATTAATCACATAGTCATCAGAAGTGAAAAGCTTATTCTGCTTCGACTGCAAGTTACCATCCCGGTCGAGATAATACTCCAAGCCATAGTCTGCCTCCACATCGTCGGCAAGTGTATAGCTGTCATCAAATTTCCAGTCCTTGCGGAAAGGATATCCTTTGAAGTCATTTCTGAGGAAAAGACGACGCATATCGGGATGACCGATAAAGACGATACCGAAGAAGTCATAGACCTCACGCTCCAGCAAGTCGGCAACCTTCCAGATATTGATGACCGTAGGGAGATATGGTACCAACTGACCATCAGACTCACCGATGCCATTAGAAGCTATACCGTCACCACAGACCTGTGTGCGAGCTATCATCTTAACAGAGCAACGCTCATGGGTCTCTGTATTCTCAAGGATATAGATACATCCCAGACCCTCTTCCGGACCGAAGTCCTCTCCGACAATCGTCACAAGATAGTCGAAATGCTTCTTCTCCTTCAAGTTCTGCATCTCAGAGGCGAACTTGTCGTAATCGAATGATAAGAAATCTAATTTCATACGGTAGCCTCCTTTTTCAATTCTTCAACGTTAGAATTCTTCAATTCTTCCACAAACTCCTGTGGCACATCTGTCACCACGATAGGCTCACGGCGGGTATCACCAATCTTGCGTGCCAACAGCTCCTCATTAGAAACGCCAAGCTCACGCTCCTCTTTCGTTTGTTTATGGTTAGCACCACCGAAGAATTTCTCCACCTTCACCTTACGCTGCAGCTGCATCATGCCATACATGATAGCCTCAGGACGGGGAGGGCAACCTGGGATGAACACATCAACAGGAACGATTTCCTCTATACCTTTCACCACATGATAACTCGACTTAAAAGGACCGCCACTGATGGCGCAACCACCGACAGCTATCACATATTTCGGCTCAGCCATCTCATCATACAGACGTTTCAACGCCGGTGCCATCTTATGAGTGATAGTACCAGCACACATGATCAAGTCAGCCTGACGAGGAGAGTTACGAGTTACCTCGAAGCCAAAACGGGCAAAGTCATAACGGGAACAACCACAAGCCATAAACTCGATACCACAACATGATGTGGCAAAGGTCAAAGACCACAGGGAGTTGGCACGTCCCCAGTTGATCAACTTGTCAAGGGAACCAACCACTACGTTAGTGCCACCCTCTTGCAGTTCATCAACAAGCTTGTCCAAAGTCTCATTGTCGTTCCATTCCTCATAAGGAATACTCTTGATGTACGGCTTCCTTACTTCCATTCCAAGTCTCCTTTCCTCCAGGCATAAACCAGCCCGAATACTAATACTACCAGGAAGAAGCCGATACTCAGCAATGCCGCTGGTCCGAACTCCTTCACGACGACAGCCCATGGATAGAGGAAGACAGTCTCCACATCAAACATGAGGAACAAGATGGCGAACAGGTAGAATCCCACGGAAAAAGGCAACCACGAAGAACCATGAGTTGGAATACCACACTCATAGGGCTCACCTTTAATCTTGTTGTAGGAACGCGGACCTATCAGCTTCGCAATAACGTAAGCTCCAGCCACCAACGTAACAGCCGTCAAAATAACGGTAATTAACAACGTAAAGTTCATAACTAAAATAATATTGAATTCAATTTGCCTGCAAAGGTACTAATTATAAATGAGAAATGAGAAATGAGTAATAAGAAATTTGGATGGAAACTGAAAAAAAACTCAACCAACAGGAAAATAAAAGCCGTCACCTATCAAGGCAACGGCTTAAATTATTTACGCTTAGGAAATGCTTCTTCGGACAATTCCTTAAAGAAGTCGTACTCCAAAATAACGCTGATACGCATCAATAAACGTACGTCCAGACTTTTACGCTTGAAAATGTTATAAACATTTGTGCGCTCACAAGGGATTTGCGTTGCCAACCAGGCCGCAGATTTTCCCTGCTTCCTTAGAATTTCTTCAATGTGCTTACCTATATTCATCGTCTCTGTCGGTGTTGGTTATTCATTCCATAACTTTTTTCGTCCGCAAAGGTACGGAATAAATTCCAATATATCAGCACATTATTGTAGAAATTGTTTTCTCAAGACTCAATCAAATGCCAAAACACCCCCAATAGAGGCATTTGGCTGTTGAATATGCAGCAACGAACAGACGGTTGGAGCGATATCTGTGATATGTACTTCCTGGGCATAACTGCCATGGGGGACGTGCCACCCATAAAACAGCAACGGGATATGAGCGTCATATGGATTCCACTCGCCATGCGTTGTTCCCACTGGTGATGACCAAGACCCAAACTCATAGATCCCTGGTTCAGGAACGACAACGATCTCTCCCGACCTATGGTAGTTATATCCCAAAAGCATCCGGTCACGGATTATCGGAGGTATCGACGAGGTGGCGATCTTCTCACAGTCAACGACGACAGAGAGGTGAGGACATTGCAACAAGAACGCTATCATGACATCCTTCACCCGCTGGATATCGAGTCCTTGCCTTTTAATCTCCTCTTTATTCAGAAAGAATCGATAGTCAAGGATACCCAGAATCAGCGATTTGGTATTTCCCAATTTCGATGCCACGTACGCATCCAAGTCTTTGCGCAATTCCGCTGAGAGCCACTTCCCTGCATGCAGCTGATGGTCTTTCATATACTGAGTGTTATGGGCGGCTCCATGATCTGCCGTGAGGAATACCACATAATTCCCCTTCCCCACTTGTGCGTCCAGTGCATGAAAGAAGCGGGCAAGTTCTTTGTCCAATTCCAGATAGGCATCATCAGCATGCTCACCCCGAGTGCCCCACTTATGACCGATGACATCAGTATGAGAGTAGCTGACACACAGCATATCCGTTTCCTCCCCTTTTCCGAGTTGCTCTCCTACGACAGCAGCAATCGCCATATCAGTAATCAGTGTGCCTGCCAAGGGTGACAGACCGACATCCACGCCCAGACGTTTTAACTCGTCGTTCTTCGTCATCATCCTGTTGACATCCTTCACCCACTGCGGCAATTCTTTCATATAATAGGTACTCGTAACAAACTGCCCATTCTTCAGGTCAAGCCAATAAGCTGCATTTGCCGAGCGACCTGCCGGAAGGATAGCGGCACGGTCTTTATAAGAGACACCTATCACTTTGGAACGAAAACCAGTTTGCAGACGCAACTGATCACCAATGGTAGTAGACAGGAGATTCCTGGGTGACATCTTTCCTACGTTCTTATTGTCAGTGCCTACGGTCTGCACCGTACTATCACCACAACAGTAGGTCTTTTTCCCATCTATAAAGAAAGTATTACCACAGATTCCATGGAAAGCCGGGGTGGTTCCCGTATAGACACTCGTATGACCGATTGCTGTCACTGTCGGGATATAGTTTATCAGACAGTTATCAAAACTATAGCCCTCATCTATCAACCTACGGAAACCTTCGCGCGTAAACCTATTATAATATATAGAGAGATAGTCCCAGCGCATCTGATCAACGACAATACCGACAACCAGTTTGGGTTTCTCCCCAAACTGAGGTCTTCCATTCCCTGCTGATAAAGCCAAGACCACACAAGATATCCAAAGAACAGCTATTACTCTCCTCATAGATTAGATATTTCTCTCTATCACTTCCAGGCACATACGGCTATTATGATACGGACACTTCCAGAAACCAGCCTTGTCATCAACGGTGTTCAGCGAACCGTCCGGATGACGGCTCCAATGCCATTCGCCATTTTCCCAGTCTATCAGGTTATCCTTGATATACTGCCAGCAACGCTCTGCATGCTGCAGGGCATCCTGATCTCCAAAATGCTGGTAGATATTCACCCAGCCAACGACGTTCTCCGCCTGTACCCACCAGTGCAGGTCATCATCCACGTGCCCTGTATCCAGATTAGCCTCATGAATCATTGAACCATCAGGACGCAGTCCTTTCTCTGAAGCCTTAGCTACCATACGGACGATGGGCTCCATCTTGGCAAGCACCTCTTTGTCGCCCAACACCAGCGCAGCCTCGTGCATCAGCCAGGAGCACTCGATATCATGACCATAGCTCTCCAACTGTCCGGCGCCACGTGTCCAGTCATTCTCGAAGAAAAGGTCCAGATGATGGGTCTCGGGATTCAGAATATGATCCGTAAATATATTAATGATATTGCGTAATGCTTTCTCCACCTTAGGCTCCTTACAGATGCGGTAAAGGTTGGCATAAGGCTCTATGATATGCAAGTGGGTATTCTGAGACTTGGGGAAGTTAGCATCCAGTTCCGACAGACGCATATCTGCAATCGGTTGCCAGTCGCGCGTCTTTGCCTCGATATAGCCATTATACACAGGGTCAAGAGCATGCTCCTCGATACAGTCGAATAACTGTAAGGCACACTCAAGAGCCTCCTTGTCACCAGTGGCACGGGCATATTCCGACATGCCATAGAGGGCAAAGCCTATGGCATAGAACTGTTTGCGGGTATTCAGAGGATTGCCCTTGTAGTCAACACTCCAATACACACCGCCATACTCCTTATCCAGGAAATGCGCCATGAAATACTCTTTGGCATAGGTAGCCATCTTCAGGTATTCCGGATTTCCCAGCACCCGGTAGGCTGCGGAGAACGACCAAAGAATACGGGCATTGAGGATAGCCCCTTTCTCTGCGTCAGCATGCAACACTTCCTGTCCGTCAATACGACCATAGAACCCACCGTTCTCATGGTCTACCATCTTTTCCATCCAAAAGCGCAGGATGTTGTTCTCCACAACATCCTGCATCTCTTTTCTCATATCCTCTATCATATCAGTCTTCAATAGCACGTAATTCTTTCAGTTCTGCATTAATCGCATTAATACGCTCAGTTGTCAAAGGATAGAACCATACAACACACATAGACAACAGAGCCACACAAGCCGGGATGAAACTCATCAGCCAACGCAGACATGACAATGCCAGCTCCGGCTGAGCGACACCCTGTGCCAACTGGGTAGCATCAGTGATGTAGCCAAAACCGTCCAGCAGCCACAGCACTGCGGCACCACCGATGGCACCACCAAACTTCTGCGCCATAGAGCTGGATGAGAAGATCAGACCCGTGGAAGCAGTCTTGAACTTCAACTCGGCATAGTCGCTCACGTCAGCATACATACTCCATACCAAAGGAGACATGATACCCGTCAGGATAGATATCAGAATCTGGAAGATCAGCATTGTCCAGTAACCGGCAGGGGTACAAGGAATGAAATAGAACAAAATGCTCAGTACCACCAGTGAGGCATTCACCAGAATAAAGGTCGTCTTCTTTCCCAGTTTTCCAGAGATAGGAACACAGGAAGCTACACCCACCATATTAGACACCTCACCGATACCGAGGAACAGTCCCGCATAGAAAGCGAACATCAGACCGAAGAACACCAGACTGACATTCGGTCCAATGATATCCTGGAAGAAATAGGCGACAGTAGCACCACGAACGGTATTAAACAGGTTGAAGCAGAGTGCAGCACCGATGAGCAACCACCAAGGCTTGTTAGAGAGCAATGCCTTGAAGTCGTTACCCACACTGACAGTGGACACCGTCTTCAGATGTTCCTTGGTCATCATGAAACACAGGATGAACATCACGAAGCAAGCTGCAGCAATCATCACCATTGCCCAGAACCATCCCTTGGGAGTGTCATAGCCTCCCATAAGATTACACAGGGGTTCCCAGAGGAACAACGAGATGAATGAGCCACCATAGGCGAAGAACATACGGAAAGAGGAGAACACCGTCTTCTCGTTCGTGTCATCGGTCATCACACCCAGCATAGCACCATAAGGTACGTTGATTCCCGTATAGACGGTCATCATCAGTATATAGGTGACGTACGCCCATATCAGTTTTCCCGCATAGTCTAAGTCTGGAGTGGTAAACAACAGGATACCGCAGATGGAGAAGAAAGGAGCCACCCATAACAGGTAGGGACGATATTTTCCCCATTTCGTATTCGTACGGTCAGATATCACACCCATCATCGGGTCGCTGATAGCATCCCAGACACGGGTAATGAGTACCAGGACACCGGCATCCACCAGTGACAGTCCGAAGATATTGCTATAGAAGAACGGCAGGTAATACGAGAAGATCTTCCAGAACATGCTGGACGACATGTCACCAAAGCCGTATCCTATTTTCTCTGATAATTTAGATTTAGCCATTCTGTTTATTCTTTGCGATTAATTTCTTAATGGTCTCCACTGATGCTGCTGTGCAAAGTCCGTCCTCCGGTGTATTCATACAGTAGTCAATCAACTTGTCAATGGTTGAGGTGGCAACATGCATACGGGTATCTGCTGATGCATAATAGATGAACACACGTCCGTCCTCATCGGCAATCCATCCGTTAGCGAATGCCACATTCATCACGTCACCTATGTACTCGTCACCTGTAGGTACGAGGAAGAATCCACCGGGCTGGGCAATCACCTTTGTGGGATCCTCCAGCGAAGTCATATACATATATAACACATAGCGGAGTCCATCGGCAGTGGCACGAACGCCATGAGCCAGATGCAGCCATCCCTTCTTGGTCTTGATAGGATGCGGACCCTCACCATTCTTCACCTCAGTGATTGTATGATAATGACGGGCATTGATAATCTTTTCCTCCTTCACCTCTGCATGAGTAATGTCATCGACCAGTGCCCAACCGATACCGCCACCAGAGCCTGTATCAATAAAGCCATCCTGCGGACGGGTATAGAAAGCATACTTGCCATCCACGAACTCCGGATGCAGCACGACGTTACGCTGCTGCGACTTTGTCTTCAGGTCAGGCAGGCGCTCCCATGTCTTCAAGTCTTTCGTACGGGCGATACCTGCAGTAGCCGTTGCAGCACTCAGGTTTCCGGGCTGTGAGTCATCATGACGCTCCGCACAGAACACACCATATATCCAACCATCCTCATGGGCTGTGATACGCATATCATAGATATTGGTAGCAGGAATCACATCATCAGGCATGGTGACAGGCTCCTCCCAGAAGCGGAAGTTATCCACGCCGTTGGGGCTCTCCGCAACAGCGAAGAACGACTTACGGTCAGCACCTTCCACACGCACAACGAGACAATACTTACCATTCCATTTGATGGCACCCGAGTTCAGGGTAGCATTCATCATGATGCGCTGCATCAGGTAAGGATTATCCTTCTCGTTGAAGTCATAACGCCACTCCAGTGGAGTATGCTCTGCCGTCAGGATAGGATACTTCCACTTATCATATATACCATTGCCCCACTCGATGGGTTCATTCTTGCGTGTCAGCAGTTCCTCATGATGAGCACGCAAAGCTGCTACTTTAGTTTTAAAGTCACTCATATTCATCTTATTTTATATCGTTCTGGAATAAGGTTTTCTCGTCATTATAGAAGTCTACGAAATATTTCGCATCAGCCTTCGAGGGAGCTGGTCCGAACCACTCCTCCTTGTAGTTACGCCAAGTGAGCAGGTAACTGATGGGGAAATCCTTCACGGCAGGCAGCAGTGTGGAGGTCCACCAGTCGGGCTGTGTCATGTTCTTCATACCCGTCTCTGTCAGAGCCGGAATCAGGTTGTGCTCCTTTGCCACGGCACAAAGTACCTCCAGGTTCTGCTTGGTACGCTCAATGAACTTGTCTTTCTCCTCGGGCACCCACTGATAACCGTCCAGTCCCAGCATGTCCACACGGTCGTCACCGGGATAACGGTCAAGGAGGCGTTCTGCCGTCAGACCATCCTGGCAACCGGGAGAGTACGACCATACCAGATTGTCGAAGCCGTCAGCCTTCAGCTTATCCTGCAGCATGTTCCACAATGCCTTGTATTCCTCTACGGTACAGAGTTTCTCACCCCACCAGAACCAAGAGCCGCTATTCTCATGCCATGGACGGAAGATGACAGGAATCTTCTGTCCGTTATCGTCTTTCAGAGTAGCGAGGAAGTCAGACACACGCTGCATCCAACCCTCGAATTTCTCATGAAACTCGCCACCAGGCAGTATTTTCTTCACGACAGTAGAGTCGGTGACGTCCCATGCCGTTCCCTCGGGGAACTTCTGTCCTGCCCAGCCACCACCTTCGATGGTCGTAACAGGATTGCGGGGATGCCAGCTCAAGGTAACGATACCTCCACGACGGTAATGATTCTGTATCTCCTCCGTCATACGAGTAAAGGGCACACTGTCCAAGTTCTTCTTGTCGCCCATCTCGATACCTCCGAGGTCGAAGCCCATGATAGCAGGATAGTCGCCACAAACATTCTTCACATCACTGGAGTCTTTGTCATACTCCCATGTAAGTCCGTACATCGGATCATCCTGGTGTCCATACATGATACCCTTCTTCTGAAGGGAGTCCAGACGTTCCAACAACTGCTGAGCCACCGTCTTCTGGGGCTCTGCCTGCTTTGTGGTACATGCTACCATCGCCATTGCTACCGTTCCAATTACCAACAATTTCTTCATATTCTTTAATTCTTCAATCCTTCAATTCTTCAATTCTTCAATCCTTCAATCCTTCAATTCTTCAATCCTTCAATCCTTCAATTCTTCAGATGCATCTGCCGCAGCATCCACTCTTCCCACTCGTCCCACTGCTCCTGGAACCAGAAATGCCAGGTAGCCTGATAGGGCTTGATGGTCTTCGGTCCCTTCACGGTGTTATACGTTGCCCATGCCGTGGTGGGAGGTACCACATCATCATTATAGCCGAACGAGAACCACCCCGTCTGCTTATCAGTGATCATACGGGCAAAGTTCACACCGTCATAATAGCGGGAAACCTCTATCTGCTTCTCCTGTCCCTTGCCTTTGTTCCAATAGAAATAATGGGGCCATCCGCATGCTACTCCCTGCAGGGAAGCGGTATGGTCGCAAAGGGCAGCATGGACAGGTGCATAATAGGTGATGCGCTTGTCGAGAGCCGCTGTAGCGATGGTTAGGAAACCACCCTGACTGGAACCCGACACACCCATCTCCTTGCCGTTCCATGGGGTATACTCTGCGATATAGTCAAGGGCACGGAGACAACCGATAACCACTCTCTTATAGTACATCTTGTCACGGTCGTCCATGTTGAACTCCCAATAACCCATCAACGCACCGTTGAACATATCGTCATAGACTTTCTGCTCCATCGTCACAGGAACGCCATGAATACCTATCTCCAAGGTGATAGCACCCTGCGATGCCGTATAGACATCACCGCCATAGGGACGTACACCGGCTCCAGGGACACGCAGCAATGCGGGATATTTTCCTTCTTTGACAGGGACGCAGAGGATACCATAGGTACGATAGTTCCACTGCATATTCTGGAACGACACCTCGTAGACGTTCACATCTTTCGTACACCGCTCCGGCAGAAGACGCTTGGTAGGATTGAGGTCCACCTTACGAGCCTCAGCGACAGCATTCTTCCAGAAGCTCTCAAAGTCCTGGGGCATCACTGTCGTTGGCTGCAACTTCTCTGGAGAGAATGCGGCGGCACAGGCACCCTTGTACTCCTTGCCACCGACATAAGCCTTCACGTCAACACGATAGAAACCGGGCTTCTTCATCTTGCCTTTCAATGTCAGCGTACCGTCTTTCAGCATCACACCTTTCTTCTTCACGTCCTGATACATCTCCGGACCAGCCTCATAGTCGATGGTCACATTGTCTATCAGCGTCGCGGAGCGTGTCACACTGATCTTGAAGGTAGCCGTCTCACCCACCTGGTAGTTCCAGTCCTGATGATCAGGCACGACATTCACTTGTATCTCGCTGCCACGAATCTGAGCCTGCAAGGGTAATGCGCAAGCAAGCAACAGCAACAGCAGAACACTCTCTATCCGTCTCATAGTCGTTTTGTTGTTTTAAGTATGTAATATTATCGGTTGCAAAGTTAGCACTATTTTCGCAAATAGAATGATACTTTCTTGCCTTTCTCACATACTTTTTAACATATTTACTACTTCACATGGCTCATACGCTCCACTTGCGTACGGATAACGTCAAGTGTAGTGGTGTCTGTAGCGAAGACGGAGTTCAAGCCTTGCGCCTCCTGTGCAGGGTCGTTGGTATAGGGGTCGCCCACCTGCCATTGCTCGTGCTTGGGTTCTGCGAAACCGCCCCAACCCCAGAAGTTACAACCGGCGAACTTACCACCACTCTCGGCATTGTCGGCAACGAGGGAGAACACATATTTATAATAGCCGTCACGACCCTCGGTGGGGGTACCGATGGCAAACTTGAAACCATCACGCGGATAACCGAACTCCTCCATGACGAGAGGCTTGTTCAAACTGTCGCATACGGCAAGATGCTCGTCAATGTATTTCTTCGTGTTCTCACAGGCTATGGGCAGATGCTCTATAAGGGAGTCGGGCTTTGCCCATCCCCAGTTGTAGGGCCACAGATGCACGTTGCAATAGTCGATATTCTCATCGGCACAGATACGGGTCCATGAGCTCAGGTCGTTCTCACAACCCCATGAGCCCTCACTGCCTACAGAGATCAGGTGATTCTTGTCTAATGAGCGAATCAGTGCCGAAGCCTCGGCAAGCCATTTCTCGAAAGCAGGCAGTGCCTCTTTGGAGAAGGCGCGTGGCTCATTACCTATCTGCCATGACATGATGGCAGGGTCGTCGGTATACTTCACGTTGGTATAACGGTTGGTACGTCCGATGATAAAGCGTACGTAGTCGTAGAACAACTGGTGAGCCTTCTCGTTGGTGGCATACTTTGCCATCGCCTGCATGAAAGCGGGATAGCCAGCCTCGTCAGGACGCGGCTGCTTACCCTCGCCGGCATGCTCCAGATAGAAGCCATAGCCCCCACTCCATTCCCATGAGTTGTTCAGGTATAGCACAGCAACCATGTCACGCTTGCCCATCTCCATCAACAGGTAGTCGAGTCCTGCCAAAATAGTATCATTATATACACCGGGAGCTATCTGCAGTGTCGGCTCCACCTTGGTCTTCACCCCACGCTCACCATCTGAGCCAACCAGAATGCGCAGGTTGTCGATACCCATGCGCTTCATCTCATCCAGTTCACGACCCAGGCGGGCACGGTCACCACCCTGCCCCTCAGAACCGAGGATGGCTCCATACCAGAAATTAGTACCTACATAGTAATACGGTTTACCACCACGGACAAAGTGTCCGTTCTCCACTTTCACAAAATCCTTTGCCATCTCTCCTTTTTCTTGACAGGCGACCACCAAGGCAGCAACCATTGTTAGTAGTAACAGCTTCTTCATTATCGTATTGGTTTTATTCGTTATTCATTGACAGGGCAAAGATAACACTTTCTTTCCTAACCTCCAAATTTTCTAACAAAAAAGGTGGAACCTTGGGGGCTCCACCTTATTTATGATTTAAGGGATAATTACTGTTCTGGAGAAGACACATTATTACTTTTCTTATCTTCTATCAAGAAGTAAGACACTCCAACAATAGCCATTATCATGACTGCGATTAACATTACATTTGCTGCCATAGTTTATTGTTTTTTACGTTTCTTCTTATCATCATCTTTATATAGCATGAGACCTCCAATGGTAATAGTAAACACTACCACAACAGGAATTATGTAAGAATACCAACTCCACTGGCTGACATCGCTAAACCATGTTGCCAACAACACCGCTGTTATGATATACTTCGCTATATCCAACAACAAATCAGCGAATTTCTCCTGCCTCTTCATATTCATGTTGCAAAGATAACACTTTCTTTCCTAACCTCCAAATTTTCACACAAAAAAGGTGGAACCCGTTTTGGGGTTCCACCTTCATCTATGATTATAAGGAGAATTTATTTCTGAATATATTTCTTACCGTTCTTGATAACGATACCCTTATAGCTCTCGTTCACCTTCTGACCAGCGAGGTTGTAGATTACATTGTTCTCGATAACCTTGGCAGGAGCGATAGTCTGCTGGATGCCAGTAGAGGTAAGCAACTCGAAAGCATAGAAGTTCAGAGCACCTCCTGGGTATGTAACCTCAACAGTACCTGCAGCAACTTCAACGGTAACGTATGGGAATACCTTCTTATCTTCCCCTTCTATGTTAACACTAACTGCATCAGCATCCTTGACAATCTGGTTGTAGAGTTCTGTACCACTCTGAGTTAACACGAGGTTACGGTCTGTTGCAGAACCACTTGCTGAACGAACAGCAATCTTCAGAGTACCTGTAGCAGGAATAGTCAAAGTAATATTACTCTTCGAGTCTGACTTTGCACCAGTCTTAAAGCGTGCTTTATAGTTTTCGTAAGCCTCTGCAGTTCCGAAATATTGGGAGTTAGCGTCGACTGCTGCCTTATTGTTAGTATCAACATAGGTCATCTTAAAGCCGTTTACATTATATTCTGTCTTAATTGCATCAGCAGTTCCATCTTCCTTGCTGAAGATAATCTTGCTTGAAGTAGCAGCGGGCTCGTCACCACCTGCAGGCTCAATTGTTGCTGTCACGTTCATAATTTTGAAAGGATCTTGTTTTTCTTTATTCTGAACGGCAATAGACTTAATGGTCTCACCCTCTTCCAGAGCCTCGATAGTAACAGTATGAGTTTTCTCTCCAGCTGTAAGTTCACTACTTACTTCACGATTCTTGCTGTAAGTTGTCTCGTCTGCCTTAGATGTGATGATTTGAAGCTGTACATTAGCAGGGAATTCATCGGCATTGAATGTAATTTTCACAGGAAGAGCCATGCCCTCACCGCCTTTCAAATTAGCAGCAGTCCACTGTCCACCTGAAGTAAATGCTATATTACCCTTAGTAACTGGAGTAACGACATCTGCAGCCCAACTTTCAGGCATCTTGTAGCTCAATGCCTTCTTATTACCGTCTTTGTCAATTAAACTTGCAGATACAATTTCCACCTTACCAAGATCGGCAACATTACAAGCCTGCAGTCCAATTGCAAATATCTTTGTTGCGGTTTCTGGAACGAAAGAGCATACAGTGGTTCCAGCAGAGAAGGATCCAGACCAATTCTCACCTGCATCACTCTTTACATAAAGCTGAAGATTTGTAACAGGTGTGTCTTCTGAAACAACAATCTCATAAGAAGGATAGGTTGCCAAATCGACTTCCGTAATGTCCATGTATATGCATGCATACGAATTCTTGAAATTAAATTCCACATCACCAGTCAAATCCACCTCAATGGATGTATCCCATCCTGCGGCAAGAGATAAATTAGTCTTCTGTGCATTTGCACCAACTGCCATCAGTGCAGCAGCGATAAGAGTAAATAATTTTTTCATAAGCTTTTAATTTTTAATTGTTTGGTTAATATAAAATTGTTTGTATTCAGTTCTTAATCCGTGCTCCCTCCTGGCAGGAGGGTATTACACGGTGCAAAAATAGGAATTATTCCCGAAACCTCCAAATATTTCTATGTTAAAAAGCGGATTATGACAAGAAAAGTCACAATTCTGCAAAGAAAGTATTAGGCAGAAAGTATTACGATTGCAAATATACACTTTTAAGTCGAAACATCCAAAGTTTTCGTTAAGAAAGTATCACCCTTTGAGGGCAGTGGGTACACTTTCAAAGACAACAGGCAGGAGCTTCTGGTTTATTCCCACGAAGGGAATGCATCATTCCCACGGTGGGAATCCTATGTTCCCACGGTGGGAATCCTTTATTCCCATGGTGGGAATGATGCGTTCCAATAAGGAGCATGTCTGAACGCCTTATAAATGAAAATGACATAACATCACAAACATCACCACAAACATCACCACCTCAATCCCTTTGTATATCGCTTTTTGCTGCAATTTGGTGATATTGTGATATTAAAAACAAAATTTTCCCAGTATATGTTCGTTAGCCGTATCAATGCGACTGTCGTCAATTTCACTGATATAGGTCAGTGTCGTATGCGGTGAGGTATGTCCCAGTGCCTTGGCGATGACGGAGATGTCAATATTGGAGTGGTAGGCGATGCTAGCCCAAGAATGGCGTGCCACATAAGATGTCAGCGATTGTCGCAGACCAATCATCCTGCCCATCTCCTTCAATTACAAACATATTTATCAATAATCTGCCGCATCGGTTCGGCTGCGCAAATAACAGTTGATGGTATTTTCTTCGGAACAGAGGCTGAGTTTAAAGCAGCGCAAACTGAAGCACCTGTCATTTATGGTGACAAAGAAATAGCCCTTGGGACTTGGGGCTGGGGATGGAACTCTAAAGTTGAATTTGCTGATGGTATCATGACAGGTACCCTTACAGGAGACAACGGTGCTATATACAACCTCGCTGGTCAGCGTGTGAACGAGAATTACAAGGGTATCGTTATCAGCTCATCGACGAATAATCATAAATAAGGTGGAACCCCAAGGTTCCACCTTTTTAAGAAACCTTTCTGTGGTTAAAAGAGAGGCTTGCAGGTTTCAGTAATAATAACGGGACTCTCCCCGAAAGGAAAGTCCCATTATTCATAATATCAACTTGTGGTTTACTCTGTTGGAGCGGTCCAGCCAGTCAGTGCCTCGATGATAGGAGCATCGTCGACACCTGTCGTGCCAGTATACTTCACAACTGTCGTCAGGTCAGAACGGTTGATAAGGTTCATCCACCAAAGACCTGTGGTGCTGTAAGTCTGGAACTTCTTAACCATATACTGAGCATACTTCACACGCTCGGCAGTGGTCTTATTCTTAGCATCCAATGCACCAAACTCTCCATAGAAATATGGGATACCCAATTCCTGACGGAAGCGCTTGTCAACCATATCGAACATCTCGTCAATTTCCTTCTCTGCAGAGCTGTCGAAAGCTGTCACATTCCACTCACCATTGTCGTTACAGAAGTTGTAGGGATCATAGGAGTGGACAGAAGCCAGCAGGTGACCGGCTACGATATCTGTAGGTGCATTGAATCCTGCCAGCTTAGCCTTGGTATGACCTGCACTGTAAGGGTTAACCACCAGGTTACGGTACTTATTATTACCACCGGTAGCACGAACAACATCCACGAAGTCCTGTTCCAGTTTATTGATAGCCACGTAAGCATCCTCATTGACAGGATCGCCCCAGTTGCCTGTCTCGTCGATGATCTCATTGACAGCCTCGAAGAGCAGTTTGTCATCATATTCCTGGAACTCCTCGGCAATCTGCTGCCACAGTTTCTTGAAACGAGGACTGATGGTCTCATACTGACTCAGGTCAGCAAGCAGCCAGTGGGCACCATCCCCGCGTGTTGCGTCATATTCACTGGCATCGTGATGAACATTGATGATGCAGTAACAGCCAGCAGCCAGTACCATGTCAACGACCTCCTTCACACGAGCCATCCAAGCGGCATCAATATTATCATCATCGTCCATGTGCGGGAACCATGTCACCGGTACACGGATCACATTGAAGCCCTTCTCAGCGATGGCATTGATAATCTCAGGCGTGGTCTCCGGCTGTCCCCAGCAGGTCTCCCAATCAATAGGAGTTGTAGGATTGAACCAGCCCTGTACTTCGGGATTTGTGATATCGTGGTTAGACTCCAAGGTGTTACCTAAGTTATAGCCTACACCCACATTCTCCAGGAACTCAGCAGCCTGTTCGAAGGTATCCTCTGTATTTGTACCTACCTGATTAATGGCAATGGTCTTAGACATACCACCAGATGTGATGGTCAGTGTGGCAGTACGAGGCTCTCCTGGGTTGGCAGCAACTGTGACGTTCAGCCATGAATATCTGCTGGCATCCTTATAGCCATAGCCAGCATGAGCGTTCACTGTCACCCAAGACTCGTCAGAGACCGTCACATCCCAGTCACCATCCGTATTAATACCAATCATCTTCGAGCCCTTGGTAGATCCAAAGTCAAGAAACTCAATCTCATCAATACTATTTGGAGCGATAACTGTCAGTCGTGTCGCACTGCGACCAGAGCTGTTGCTGTCGCTACAGCTCTGGATAGTCAACATTGCCATCAGTGCCCAAACCGTACTGAATAAATATATGACCCTTTTCATAATCTTTTCCGTTTATTAGTTTGTTTTCTTTACATAAATGAGACGTACATTATCCATGCAGAAATCTACAGTACCCTTGTTGCTTCCTGGGTTTATCTGCATGATACGGATACGTTTGAGTCCGAGATCTTTGATCTCTGAATAAGTCTTTCCAGCATAACATGACCAATGGCTCAGGCTCATCACGTGACGATACCACTTACCTGTAGGATTATCGCCATAGATGTCAGCAAGTCGCTTCTCCTTGAAATTGGCAATACCAGCTTCATAGTCAATCCAGTTGTCTGGGCTGTCATACTGATTATTCCAGTCAATCTCACCGCCCGACAATGTCTGTACCATATAGCGGAGATATCCAGCATAATTCTCCACCTTATCATAGTCAGAATTATTATTATACACCTCCATGGCGAGATAAATCTCATCCGATGTGGCATCAGCAGGAATCACGTCAAAGTCAGGGAGGTAGAATTTATCATCCCCCCAATCGTGGATGAAGTTCACCTGAGTACCCCACCACTGAGTACCCTCATTCTCAATCAACCAGTGAACAAATGTTCCATCACCAGTGAATGGAGGATTCTCTCCATCAGCCTGTTCTTTGATAATCTTAGGACCACCGCCCCAGTCTTCTGAGACAACAGTATCGTCGAAGTCGGTCAACAAGGTTGTGTAATCAAAGAATGGAACACTTGCCTCACCACCACCAGTGACAACAGTCAGTTTTCCGTCACTGCCTTCTTTTGATGGTTTCTTTGTGAATACGAACGAAATCTCATCCTCTGTCTCTGCCACTGTGAACTCGTCAGGAGTAAGAGTCACGTCACCATATTTGATAGCATCCACCTGAATGAACTCCGTACCACGGATGGTGACAGTCTCACCAAGAACAGGCATATCCGTATTCAGTCCGTCTGCACCTTCAACAATTGTCGGAGCCTGCAGATAAAGACTGAAGGGCACATAAACTGTACCAGCAGAACACTCCAACACCAATGAACCAGTGTCGAAAGAAAGCGTTGGGATAGTCAGTGCCAACTCAGAATCCGTCTCATAGGCAGTCTTGGAATTGTTCAGATGGTGATCCATAACGATGGTCTCTACACTGGCATCTACCTTAGTACCGCCAATCTCACCAGCCTCAGCAATCTCCTCTGGCGTCATACTGGTAATATAGGCTCTCTCGACATCCACCAGGTTCTTACCATAGATGGCAAGGATATCACCTGCACTACGGGGATAACGACACTGAGAACGGGTGATGCTGGGATAAGGTGCAGTCACCTTAAAAGCATAGACTGCCGTACCATGACTGGTAACGACCTTGATCTCGTCCAGATAGGGATTGTCAGCAGTGCCCTTATTGAAGGCTGTCAGCTGGAAACCGTTAATCTCGGAAGGGATATTTACAATAATACTATGATCAGTGTTCAAGGTAGAGTTAACACCAACACTCTGACCATTGATGTAAACATACTGAGCATTGCTAAGATTCTTACCAATGATGACGATCTTCGACCCTGCGGAAGCCTTGGTGAAAAGGCTGTCTGCCTTCTCGGGGTCTGTGACTCTCACACCTGTAATCTCTGGCTGCCCCCCCGCACTGTCGGAATCAGAGCAGGAAGTAAGGGCAAACTGGCTGACACTCATCAGTGCCAACAAAGCCAGACTCCATATATATTTGATTGAATGTTTCATTTTCATTGTCTTTTATTGTTTTACCATGTAAACTCATAAGCTACAGGAGCCTGTTTCAGATAGGGGTTGCGCTGTACGTCGACAGAAGGATACTCCAGGAAGACATCATTAGAGGTGATGACGATAGGATCGTATCCTGCCTGCTGTGATGCCAAGTCACGCCAGTTGATGGAATAGCCGTGAGCTTTGTCCTGCAGTGTACCGCCCGACTCTACGATAGGATTATCATCACTGACACCAATGCCATTCTGGCGACGAACCACCGGGAAATTGTTGTCTGGGTCGAGGTAGCGTTCTGCATCATTAAAATAGGCTGTTCTCGCATTTCCATCTGCATCATACGAAGTATAGTAATACCAAGGAGAGTCACATGTTCCGTAATAGCATTTATAACTGATGGAGCCGTCCGCATTCTTGATAATATCATTCTGACCATCGTTGATGAAATATCCGCGGTACTGCTGGTAGTTGAAATAGGTCAGCATCTCCTGAGGCTTCCAACGATACCATGTCACCATGTCGAACCAGTTCTGATACTCCATGCAGAACTCAATACGACGCTCACGAATCAAGTCAGAGAACGTGTAATAATTTCTTCCGCGAAGTTCCTGAATTGTCTTCACACCAGCTCTGGAACGTACTTCGTTGAAAGCAGCAAGACCCTCAGCATCAGAGCACTGCTCCTTGTTACCCAAGATAGCCTCAGCCTTGATCAGATAAACATCGGCAAGACGCATGATATAAGTGTTCAGCGGAGAAGCCTGCTGATGCAAGTGACCTCCGGCATCAGCCTTGTTACCTACTACATACTTGCGGTTCTGGATCCAGTTTTTCTGGTAGGTGTAACCACCCTCGTCACGATGGAAATTATCGTAATAAGCACCAGGAGTGAAGAAAGTTGCGCGAAGGCGGGACTGATCCTCGGGATCCTCGTTATAGAGGTCAATCATATCTGGAGAGGCACTCAGGTTACCACCCCATCCTCCCACGTCAGACATGTCACCGGCTGTAAGGGTAGCGACAAGTGTATTACCATTACCCCAGCGTGTCTGGTCTGTCAGGAGCAGAGGATCTGGCCAGCGAAGTGCAAGAATCTGCTCTGCGTTATCCTTATAGTCGTAAATAAACAGGTTCTCGTAATTGGAGAGCAGAGAATATTGACCACATCCAATCACCTCGTCACAGAGGTCAACAACCTGTTGCAAAGTAGCCTCGTCGCGAGTGGACTTATTCCAACCACTCTGAGCCAGCAAGACTTTCGCCAACATGGCTTTTGCAGCATAGCGGCTCGGATGATAGTTTACACTCTGAGCAGGCATCAGTTCAGCAGCTTTCTCCAAATCACGGATGATAAACTTCAGCACATCCTCCTCGGTATTCAAAGGCTTGATAGGCTCACGACCCATTTCGTCGTTGTCCTCAAACAAAATAACTGGTCCCCAGATGCGAAGCATATAGAAATAAGAGGTAGCACGCATCAGATGGGCTTCTCCAATGGCCTGATTCTTTACAGACTCAGAGACTGCACTGGTGCTATATGCTGGCACACTCTTGATGACAGAGTTTGCATATGCCACAACCATATATAATGAAGACCATGCCTGTGCCAGAGCTTCCGTCTGACCTGTAACTTGGAAACGGGCGAACTCTGCCATGTTATATGGGTTCCATGCATCATTAGCGCGTTGAGAGCCAAGTCCTAATGTACATGTATTGTTATAGAAGAACCATGCACGGTTATACAACGGCTCTACTGCTTTTAACACAGCATCATCACTGGCATAATAGTTGTCTGCTGCATAAGTATGCTGCGGAGCACGATCCAGGAAGTCTTTCTTACAACTGGTCTGCATAAGACTTCCTATTGCCACCACTGACAAAATCAATATATTTTTTGTTTTCATAATTCGATGTCTTTTCAGAAGATTAGAAATTAACTTTAAGACCGAATGTATAGATGCGTGGAGTCGGATAACGGTAGTTATCAATTCCCTGCAACATCACATTTGACGAACCGATTTCCGGATCATAGCCTTTATAGCCTGCGATAGTGAACACATTCTGGATATTTGCATAAATCTGAACCCAGTCGAGTTTTAGAGGTTTCAGCCACTTCTTAGGGAGATTCCATGCCAGAGACAATGACTTCATACGGAGGTACGAGCCATTCTCCACGAACAAGGAACTGATACGGTAGTTGTCGTTGTTGCTCTGACCATTACCTGTGATACGAGCCACTTTGGCAGAACCGACATTCGTCATATGAACATTCGACAAATCCAATGAAGAGCCGTCCGGGTCAATCAACTCTACTCGGGCATAGCTTGCAGCGTCTTTCATTTTATTACCCCAAGCTGTAGGATCCAAGTGGTGCTGGCGAACATAGTTATAGACATCGTTACCTACACTACCATTGATAAAGAACGACAACTCAAAGTCTTTCCATGTGATGGTGTTATTAATACCAAAAGTGAAGTCTGGGTTCGGGTCACCGATAAAGGTACAGTCGTCGGCAGTAATCTTACCATCTTCATTAATATCCTCGAAGATGTAGTCACCTACCCACACGCTGTTAGGACCTATAGGATACATTTCTCCATTACCTGCTGCAGGACGTGGAGTCTCTAAAGGATTGCCATTCTGGTCAATCAACTGCTCGCCTAACTTGTTTTTCACATAGAAGTCAGATTCTTCAGTAAACATGCCCTTTACCTTCCATCCCCAGAACTGACCGACTGGCTCACCGATGACAGAGCAGGTATAGTTGTAGTTACCAATCTGTCCAAACATGGCAGCCTCACCATTATTCAGACCCGTCAGTTTATTCTTGTTGAACGAGATGGTGGCATTCGTACGCCACTGCCAGTCCTTATTAGAGATATTCACCGTGTTCAAGGTGAACTCAATACCCTTGTTCTCAATTGAGCCCGCATTCACCCAAGGTGCCGCGATTCCATACCAAGAATCAGTAGGAATCAAATAAGCGGGAAGTGATGCTTGCATCAATAGGTCGTCTGTTTTCTTCAGATAGGCATCAATGATAAACTCGATACGGTTGTTGAAGAATGAGAGGTCAAGACCAATATTCCAAGCCTTAGTACGCTCCCATGTCAACTCATCGTTGGCATAGTTGTTAGGATAGAAACCTGTACCCCATGCAGTAGGAATAGCCTTCATGGCAGATCCGTAAGCAAAGTTACTGGCATTCTGATTACCTACGAGACCCCAGCCTAAACGAAGTTTAGCATTATTCAACCACTCCAGTTTCTTCATGAACGGCTCCTGAGTGATACGCCAAGCCAAAGCGACTGAGGGGAACCAACCCCAACGGTTGCCTTTAGCGAAGTTCGAAGAACCATCGGTACGGAGGGTGGCGGTCAACAGATAGCGGTCTAACAAGTTGTAATTCAGACGACCATAGAAAGACTCAATCGCCCAGTCGGAACCGTCTTCTGTGTTACCCATACCCTGTGAATCACCTACATTCAAAGAATGAACGGTATCGAAAACATAATTCACACGAGAAGCCGTCCCCGCAAACCACTCACCATTTTGTGACTCATGACCTGCCATCACTTGGAAATGGTGGTCTTTAGCTAATGTGAAGTCATAGGTAGCATACTGCTTGAAAGACTCATATTTATTACGGGAGTTACCATGTGTTGAGGTAGACTGCTTGATGATATTTCCATAGGAGTAGTCGGGCTGGAAGAAATAGGTATTACCCCAGCTGCGATTACCACCATATTCCAAACGGATGTTCAAACCCTTAACAGGAGTGATATTTGCCCAGAAGTTATAGTCCAAAGAGGAGTTTACACGACGATTCTCAATCATCGAAGCCTCGAACACGGGATTCGACTGATACTGATACTCATGGGTCTCACCAAAGCCCAAAGATCCATCAGCATTGTAAGGTGCTACGTCAGGATACTGTACGAGGGCTGTCTGAATCACATTATTCTCCTCGAAAGTTACAATCTGCTTGGTATAGGAATAATAGCCACTGGCACCTAACTGCAACCAATCATTGACCTGTGTGTCAAAATTGGCACGCACTGAGTTACGACGGAAACCAGAACCCAAGCCGACACCATCCTGATCCAACAGACCTCCGGAGATGGCATAGTGCATATTCTTGGTACCACCGCTAACACCGACTTGGTGATTATGCATAAAGGCGGTCTGGAAAAGTTCCTTTTGCCAGTCAGTACCCTCTGTCAACAATGTGGGATCAAGATAGTCTGTACTTGGTGTCCATCCCTGAATGGCTGCACGCTGATTATAGAAATCGCCATACTCGGGAAGGCTCATTACTTCCAGAAACTTGGGAAGTTTCTGCCAGCCGATATAACCCTCATAACTCAACTGTGTCTTTCCTTCCTGACCCTTCTTGGTAGTAATCAGGACGACACCATTTGATGCACGTGATCCGTAAATTGCCGTTGCGGAAGCATCTTTCAATACTTCAATAGAAGTAATATCGGCAGGGTTCAAACTACTCATCACACTGGTATGAGAGTCTGTCTGTCCTGACATGGCGACACCATCCACAACATACAGAGGCTCGTTGCCACTCAGAGAGTTAATACCACGGATCTGCACGGAGATACCACCACCAGGAGCACCAGAGTTCTGGGTCACCTGTACACCAGCGATACGACCTTGCATCGCCTGTTCTATAGAGGTGTTGACACCCTGCTTGATTGCCTTCTCGTCGATACTGGATACTGAACCGGTCAGGTCGGAGCGCTTCATTGTACCGTAACCAACGACAACGACTTGCTCCAGCATGTTGACATCCTCGGCAATCTGGATGTCATACTTACCAGCGCCAGCCACCTTGACAGACTTGGTCTGATAACCTACATACGATACTTCGATGGTAGCACCCTGCCGCACCGACATCTTGTAATTACCCATGGCGTCGGTAATAGTACCGCCAGCGGCACCCTTTACCTTCACCGTAGCACCAATGACCTCTTCACCCGTGTTGGCATCGGTCACTGTTCCTGAAATATTCACATTCTGTGCCAAGGCACCTAATGGGAACATCATCAAGAAGAGAACTATGCATCTGATTTTCGCAAATACACAGTTTGCAGATTTGAATGTTTTGTTCATAAAATGATTATTAAATTAGTAGTATATTTTAATCAACTTAAGCCCTCGCCATCACGTAGCAACGGCTTTCAATGTGCAAAAATAAGCAAAAATCCGTTATCACAAAAATAAATGTGAAGAAAATTTGCTTACATCTACAAAAGTATCATATTTCGGCAACAAAGTATCATTGCCAACTCGTCATTGGTGATATTCTATCAAACCTTCCATCGGTGTTGCCAACAGGTGACCAATGGTAAAACCTTCTTTCTCTGCCGCCTCTTTTAACTCTTCCTGATAATTAAAGGCAATACTTCCGACGGCATGGACGGGAAGGTCTCTGCGCTGATATTGTACCAGATTGCGCTGGAAGAAAGAACGGAAATTATCTACCACCATCTGACGCAGCGGTCTGAATTCAAGATGCTGATGAATGAAGGCGGAGGTTGAGGCAAGGAAACGGTTGGCAAGTGGCTCTCTATACACCTTATTTATAATAAGGGGCATCGTCTGTTTTGTCTCTGCCAGATAAGCGTCACGGATATCAGCAAACTGGGCATCCTTAAAGAGAGCATTCACAAATAATTTCCCTAACACTGCACCACTCCCCTCGTCACCAAGTATATAACCGAGCGGCGGGGTGTTCTGTACTATATTTTCACCATCATACAAACAGGAATTAGCTCCCGTCCCAAGAATACAGGCAATACCCTCCTCATGTCCGCAAAGAGCACGGGCAGCAGCCATCAGATCACTATATACCTCCACTTTCTGGGGAGAAAAGACCTCTCCCAGCATTTGCTTCATCATAGGTACGTTGGCTGGTGTGCAACCACTGCCATAGAAAAACACATTGATATTTGAAAGCAGAGGAGTTTCAAGAATCTTCGAATGAACAAGTTCTGCGCGGGAAAAAGTGGATAGTTGTGGCATCAACTCCTGCACCAGTATCTGCCGGATCTCCGCAGGAGACTGGTGGACGGGGGTTATTCCCTGCGTCTTGATAGTTTTTACGAAAACCTCATCGGCACGTCTGCCTGTATCATGGAGGAGTGTCCAATCTGTCTTGGTGCTCCCACTGTCTGCTATTAATTTCATGGACTTTTTCTTTAAATTTCTGGCAAAGATACAAAATAATTAATAATTAGAAATTAGAAATTAGAAATAATTCGTACCTTTGCACGAAATTACGCAAAAACATGAAGAAAATACTTCTTTTATTCATTATATTGGTCAGCACAACAGATGCCCATGCCGTTCTGAAAGAGAAAGACCTCCCACAGACCTTGCAAATCCTGCGCACAGAGTTAACGACTTTCCACAGGGAACTGTCGCAGATGCTGGAGATGAACAAGAAACAGAGCGAGAGAGTCAAGGAACAGCTGATGAGCACCATGCAGCAGTCGAACCAGAACTCACTGATGCTGTATTCCCAGAAACAGGAGTATGTATTCGACCTTACATATGCCTGCCATGAGGCGACAGAGCAGTACCATGCCTTTCAACGGCAAAAAGCACCTTTCAAGAGTTTCCTGAACAAAGCGGATGCCGAGATAGCAAGATATGACTCCCTCATCAATTCGCTGAGGGCAATGCCTGTGCAGACCCTCGACGATAGGACGAAGACCGACCGTAATGTCTGTCTGACATTGGCGACCAATATCCGTAACTGTCTCAACGAGAACCGCGCTACGATGCAGGACTATATCCATTATTACAATATCACAGAACAACGTCTCTCGTACCTGAACGACTATGCGCAGAAACGGTATAACGACATCCAGACGAGCATTTTCAAAAATGGCGGTGACAGTTATTTCAATATCCTTAAAGACTGGGGACGACAGTGGCAGATGACGTGTCGCACGGTGGCGAAGAAATATAAGCCGAATGCCTATTCACAATGGGACAGCCGATGGATATTCGGACTCTTAATCACCATCATTATCTATGCCATCATCGCGTCCATGCTGAACTTTGCGGTTATCCGCTATATCGTTCCCAAGCGATTCCGTACGGAGGAGTTTAGGAAAAAACGGACCTGTATCACCCTTGCCACCACTACTGTGACATTTGCCATCATACTGGGTATCGCCTTGGCACTTGCCAAACAGAACTTCATCATCATGGCAAGTAACCTGCTGGTTAACTTCGCATGGCTGACGGGTGTCATCCTGTTCTCCCTCCTGTTGCGAGTCAATGGCGATCAGATTAAAAGTGCTTTCCGTATCTACACCCCACTGATCGCCATCAGCTTCCTGGTGATAGCATTCCGCATCATACTGATTCCAAATGAGTTAGTAAACATCTTATTTCCCCCTATCCTTCTCCTTTGTGCCATCTGGCAATGGAGTGTGATAGGACGACACAACCAGAACGTGCCGCGTTCTGACATGTTCTACAGCTATATCTCGCTTTTGGTATTTATCGCCGCAGTCATCAGCTCATGGGCTGGATATACACTGATGGCGGTACAGATGCTGATATGGTGGACGATGCAGCTGACCTGCATCCTGACGATTACCTGTGCCCTACAGTACATGAAACTCTATGGCACCAGACACCAATTGGCAGAAAAACCCATCACCAAGACATGGGCTTATCACCTGTTCTATCAGGTCCTGCTGCCCATCGCCGGTGTCGTATCCGTGATGCTCAGCATCTATTGGGCGGCGGACGTATTCAACCTCAGCGACCTCTGCTGGAAGATTTTCAATACTAATTTCATTGATTTAAAGAACCTCAAGCTGAGCATCATCTCTCTTGCTATTGTCGTCAGTCTATGGTTCTTCTTTGCCTATGCCAGCAGAACCATTCTACAACTGATGCGGATGCACTATCAAATCAGCGATCCTTCCACCGCAGCCAGCAAGGAGGTGATGGGCAGGAACGTGATACAAGTCATCATCTGGGGGGCATGGTTCCTTATCACCATGGGTATTCTGAATATCTCCCTCGCATGGCTGATGGTGGTAACGGGCGGTCTGTCCACTGGTATCGGTTTCGCCTCGAAAGATATCATCGAGAACATCTACTATGGTATTACCCTGATGGCTGGACGCATCAAGGTGGGTGACTGGATACAGGTAGACGGCACGATGGGAAAAGTGACGAAAATCAGCTACACCTCCACTGTTGTCGAGTCTCTCTATGGAGAAGTCATCACCTTCCAAAACTCCCAGTTGTTCACAAAGAACTACAAGAACCTAACCCGTAATCACGGTTACGTACTTGCCGTTGTCCATTACGGAGTCGCTTATGGTAGCAATCTCCAGCAAGTCATCGAACTGGTGGACGGTGCTGTCAACCAGATGAAACACAAGTGGATGGACAAGTCGAAAAAGGCGAAATCAGTAATTGGAGAACTCGCCGACTCAGGCATCAACCTGAAGATGTTTGTATGGGCAGACGCTCCCAAACAATCTTATGTCATCAGTGACGTTCTCAATACCATCTATGACACACTTAATAAAAACGGTATTGAGATTCCGTTCCCACAACAAGATGTTCATATCAAATAAAATGACATTTTTTACCCTTTCATAAAAATATTTGATTAAAGATGAGTCTATTTGTGGAATTATGATTATCTTTGCAAGGAATTATACACTACAAATATGAAAGCTACTTTTATTGCCGGTCCCTGTGTCATTGAGTCTGCCGAGTTGCTTGACATCGTAGCAGCGAAACTGGTAGAGATCAACCAAAGACAAGGGACGGACATTATATTCAAAGCTTCCTTCGATAAGGCAAACCGCACCTCTATCAGTTCCTTCCGGGGACCTGGCTTGGAGAAAGGTCTGCAAATGCTACAAGATATCAAGGAGAAATATGGACTCCGCCTCCTCACCGACATCCATGAGGCATGGCAGGCAGAGCCCGTGGGGAAGGTGGTTGACGTGCTCCAGATACCTGCTTTCCTATGCCGCCAGACAGACCTGCTCGTCGCAGCAGCAAAAACGGGTAAGATAGTGAATATTAAGAAAGCCCAGTTCCTTAGCGGAAAGGACATGCGCTACCCTGTTGAGAAAGCCCGTGATGCAGGAGCCAAAGAAATCTGGCTGACAGAACGAGGCAACATGATGGGATACAACAACTTGGTGGTTGACTTCCGAAATATCCCAGACATGCTGGAAGTTGTCCCGACGGTCATCATGGACTGTACCCATAGCGTGCAAAGACCGGGAGGTGCTGACGGCAAGACAGGCGGCGACCGCCGCTATGTACCACAGATGGCTTTAGCTGCCAAGGCATTCGGGGCTACCGGATGGTTCTTTGAGGTACATCCTGATCCTGACAAAGGACTGAGTGACGCTGCCAACATGTTAGAACTTGACAAATTGGAAAACCTTATAAAAGAATTAAAGTGACAGAAAAAGATATAGCCATACAATGTATCAAGGACGAGGCGCAAGCTGTACTTGACCTGTCTGCAAAGATTGATGACAACTTCACCAAAGCTGTCGATATGATGATGCACTGCAGTGGGAAAGTCATTGTGACTGGTGTCGGCAAAAGCGGACATATCGGAGCCAAGATTGCCGCCACTCTTGCCTCGACAGGAACCCCCTCTTTTTTCATTAACCCCTTAGATGTCTTCCATGGAGACTTAGGTGTAATGGCAAAAGGAGATGTCGTCTTGGCAATATCAAACTCTGGACAGACTGATGAGCTATTGCGTTTCATTCCTATGGTGTTACACATGGACATTCCCATTATCGCCATGAGCGGCAATCCACAGTCCCTGTTGGCAAAATACTCCAATTGTCATTTAAATGTGAGCGTAGAGAAAGAAGCATGTCCTTTGAATCTTGCTCCGACGAGCAGCACGACAGCGACATTGGTAATGGGGGACGCTCTTGCCATTGCCTTGATGAACAAGCGCCATTTCCAACCGCAGGATTTTGCCCAGTTCCACCCTGGCGGAGAACTGGGAAAGCGACTGCTGACCACTGCGCAGGACGTGATGATAACCGAGAACTTACCCATACTGGCACCCGATATGCATCTTGGAGAAGCAATCATCTTGGTAAGCAAGGGGAAACTGGGACTCGGTGTCGCCATAGAAAACGGAAGTATTGCAGGTATTATTACTGATGGAGATATCCGACGCGCAATGGAACGATGGAATGCAGAGTTTTTTGACCGCACAGTCAGCGACATTATGACTCGCACACCTAAGACGGTTACTCCTCTGACAAAAATTTCAGAGATACAGAAAATCATGAATCAAAATAAAATCCACAATGTGTTGGTTTCCGATGACGACAAGAAACTGTTAGGCATCGTTGACCGTTATGCATGTGTTCTATAAAAGAAAGCAAACAGGTTATGAAAGGACTGAAGAAAATACTATTGGTACTGATGCTTGCACTGCCACTCGCTGTTGCTGGTGTTTATTTGTTTAAGACTTTGGATATCAAAGACGGATTGTCAAGTAGTCAGATTAATTGCATCCTGAAAGACGGTCGCGGATATGTATGGTTTGGAACTCCTGCCGGACTATACCGATATGACGGTTATACGTTTAAGTATTTCCAAAGTAACTCGAGAGACGGCTCATCACTTCCTGACAGCTACATCTTGAGTATTCAAGAGGCATTGGACGGCAACTTGTGGATTCTTACCTCTGCGGGCTATTGTGTATATCACCCTCAGACTGAGACATTTGAACGTGACATGAAACAAGTTCTCGGACGAATGGGAATAGAAGGACAGCCCAATGTGATATTCTTCGACAGGCACAAAAATCTTTGGGCATCCATCCCCAACAAAGGTGTGGTTGCCTACAATATGCAACAGCAACTGCTCTATGAGTTCGGATATACCAACGACAGTCACGGAGTACCTCAGGGAGTTATCTGCTCTATCGGTGAGTGTCGCGACGGTGCCATTGTTGTCTATGATGATGGAAGAATCGTTTGTTGTGACATCATGCACCAGCAACATACGGTATGGGCGAGTGAACATATAGCCCAACAGCATCTCCGTAAAAGTAATTCTCTGAAGGTTTTCTCTGACCAGTCAGACAATATCTGGCTTTATGGTCAAGGAACCTTAATGCTCTACAACAAAAACACCAACACATGGGACACTTCTGTTGGTAATGGATTAGGTTTGACAAGTGTTGCCGTCGACCGCAGTGTCAATGGTATGGCAAGCGATAATAAAGGGAACATCTGGATAGGTACAGACCGCATGGGACTTATCAGGATGAACGCAAACACTCATGAGACAGAATTCGTTCAACCGCATGACGGACGCACCGGTCAATTATCACAGGAGACTGTTGGAGTGCAAAGTGTTTATGTGGATGACACCGATCTTCTTTGGGTAGGAACAGAAAAATCGGGTGTGGCTTTCTATGGAGATAATATCTACAAATTCGAGTCAATCTTTTATGGCGATGTCACAGCTATAGCCCAAGACATAGACGGCAACATGTGGTATGGTACCAGCGATAAAGGCGTTGTCGGATACGAAGGTACATTGGCAAGTCAGAAAGTGTCATGTATGGCTACCACCAACGATGGCAGCATCTGGGTCGGCTCCAGACAGAACGGTCTCACACGTATCAAAGACGGCTCCTCACATATCTTCTCAGCAGCCCGTGACAGCATGAGAACACTGATAGACGACCATATCAACGACTTGGAAAAGGACAACAGCGGTAACCTATGGATAGCCACTAACGGAGGCTTGCAGGTATACAATCCGAAGATGAACACCTTTTCATCCTATACGCGTGAAAATGGTATGCTGAGCACGAATAATATCACTTGCCTTCATTACGGAAGAAACAATATCCTTTTGATAGGAACGTCAGAAGGAATGATCATGCTGAATCTCTCTACTCGTGAGAAGTCTCTCTATACTGGAAACTCGACAAACCTTAAGACATTCACCAACAATTACATCACACAGGTTTTTGAAGACTCGCGCGGACTTATCTGGGTAGGAACACGTGAGGGATTGAACGTGTTGAATGTGGCATCTGACTCCTTGAATTATATCACAGAGAAACAAGGATTATGCAACAATTCCATCTGTGGCATCACAGAAGATAAAAGCAGTAATATTTGGGTAACAACCAGTAATGGTATCAGCCGTATCGTCGTTCAACGAAACAGAGAAGAGGGAACCTTCGGATATGGACTTTATAACTATGACACGAAAGACGGGTTGCAAAGTAACGAGTTTAACACAGGAGCTATTTTAACGAAATCTGACGGTTCCGTCATTTTCGGAGGTCTCTTTGGTATTAACTGGGTACGCCAAGGTATTAAGGAAGACCAGAACACCCTGCCGCGTGTCATGCTTACCCAACTCTTTATCGGAGAGGAAGAAATCATGGTCGGACATGAATATGACGGTAATGTCATCCTCCCCCAGGCTCTAAACGAAAGCAGTAAGATTCACCTGAAAAACAAGCAGAACACCTTCACCATCAAATTCGCCGCAGGTAACTACAACCAAGGCGAACGTCTCCAATTCATGTATTGGATGGAAGGTCGTGACCACGACTGGAGGAATGGTGACGCTTTACTGCACGGTGTCAAATTCTACGATTTAGGAAGCGGAAAATACACCTTACACGTGAAAGCAGTCAGTGCAGACGGTGCAGTAAGCAATCAGGAGCGGAAATTGGAGATCACCATTGACCGCCCATGGTGGCTGTCATGGTGGATGTTATCCCTGTATGTCGTGTTAGCCATTATTGCTCTCTTTATCTGGCGACATGGCTATAAGAAGATCAAGAGATATATGACCCGAAAACGCACTGTTATTGATGAGCTGAAACGTCAGCGCGAAGAAATCAAGATAACCAGTGACGAGTTACGTCAGCCTATGGCTCGAATGACAACCATCATAAGTGACCTCGCAGAGAAAGAAAACGACTTGGAAGGACGTGAACAGCTTAACTCCCTACATTTCCAGATGCTACAAGTCATTACGCGTATTTCTGAAATGCAAACGATCCTGGAGAATCCAGAAGCGAAAGCTGAGTCTTCGGCAAAAGACCGTATGGAACTGAATGACCAAGGTGAAATCAGTCTGTCTGCCATCGACACATCAGAACTGACAGCAACCATCCAACCTCGGCGTTTGGATAAGAAAACCCATAAGTTCAACGTGGTCTTCATCGACAGCAACAAGGACTTCAACAATTTCATGAATGCCCATTTACGCGAAGTTTACGACTTCCACATCTATGACGACATCAGACTTGCCATTCCTGATATAGAAGCCATAAAAGCTGATCTTGTCATTTGTAAGCAGGACATGAAGCACATGACAGGTAGTGAGCTCTGTAACCAACTCAAATCAAACCCACGCACACAACAAATCAAATTTGTATTGATGACAGACTCCGTCTTGACACAAGAAATGATGAGCGACATGAACATCACACTTGCTGCTGACGATTACATCGCCAAGCCGTTCAACGTGCAGGAAGCTGTCATACGCTTTAACAAACTGATGGGATTAGGTCCTGTGGAAATGGAGCAGGACACCATTGAAGGAAGAGAGACCCGCATGTTGGAAGGTCGAAATGCCAGTATGACAACTGCGACAATGTCCTATGATAACATAGAGGTTGACAAGTCAAAAGAAGCTATTGAGGAAGAGCCGGAGAATGTTCCACAACAAGAACCTATAGAGAATGCCCCGGCAAAACAAGGCGATACGTTTGCACAACAATTCTACGGAGAGGATGAGACTATTGGAAATTACTCGATGAGTAATATGATGGACCGCCAGCTGATGAAGAACGTAGAACAGTACGTCCTTCAAAATATGAGCCGAGGACAAATCAGTCTGGAGGAGATGGCTTCAGCAATGGGCATGGGACGAGTTCCTTTCTTCCATAAGATCAGAAGCATCACTACCAAGACACCTGCTGAGATTGTCCGGGAGATTCGTCTGAAACATGCCTGTGTGCTGTTGACTAAGACCAATATCAACATGAGTGAGCTTGCCATTAACATCGGTTTCTCTACGGCTGAGAATTTCATTAATATTTTTAGGGAGAAATATGGTATGACCCCACTTGAGTATAGATTTAAATACAAGAAATAAGATGCGAATTAATATCATTATCGCATTATTATGCATCATCCAATCAGCGAGCGCTCAGACGAGCGACTCGCTGATTGTTCATACTCTTCGTTCTGAAAAAATCCAATTCTCTGATAACAACAGCGTTACGCTCTTAATGTCAGGACAGGAGAAGTTCGATGACATGTTCAAGGCTATACACCAGGCAAAGAGCAGTGTTCATTTAGAGTACTTCAACTTCCGTAACGACTCCATCGCCTCCCTGCTGTTTGACATCCTTCGTGAGAAACGGAAAGAAGGAGTGGAAATCCGTGCTATGTTCGATGGTTTCGGCAATGACTCCAACAACCAGCCTCTAAAAAAATATCACTTGAAGGCATTGCGTGATGACAGTATTAAAATTGTCGAGTATGACCCTATCCGTTTCCCATGGATTAATAAGATATTCGGGCGTGACCACCGCAAAATAGTCGTCATTGACGGACAAATAGCTTACACGGGAGGCATGAATGTGGCAGACTATTACATCAAAGGAACTCCGCAAGTTGGGGAATGGCGTGATATGCACTGCCGCATCGAAGGTGATGCCGTCAATGAGTTGCAGAAGATTTTCATTAGGATATGGAATCGTGTAACGGGAGAGAACATCCATGGCATCAAATACTATCGTGGAGGTACGATGACAAAATTCGAAGGCTTAAAGCCTGACACGACATCCACCGCGGGCAAGAAAATGGTAGGTATCATTACCCGTGAACCTCACCGCACGCCCAAGATTATGAGACAGTTCTATATCAGTGCCATCGACCAGGCGAAAGATTCCATTAAGATCATCAATCCCTATTTCACCTTAATACCCAAACTCACAAGAGCTTTGACAAGGGCTATTAGACGAGGAGTAAAGGTGGAGATCATGTTATCAGCGAAGAGTGACATTCCCCTGACACCAGATTGTGCCTATTATCAGGCACACAAACTCATGAAACGGGGAGCCATCATATGGATGTACAAACCAGGGTTCCATCATTCCAAAATCATGATGGTGGACGGTCGTTACTGTACGGTTGGCAGTACGAACCTGGATGCCCGTAGCCTGAAATGTGACTTTGAGCAAAACGCCGTTATTATCGACAAGGCTACTACTAAAGAGTTGGATGACATGTTCGACCGTGACACCAAGAAGAGTTTCCTGCTGACAGAGGAGTCTTGGGATCAGTTCCGGACACCATGGCAGAAATTCCGTGGATGGTTTGCACATCTGTTAGCACCTTTCTTGTAAACTGTTCATGAAACGCAATACTGTCATATCCATCTGTAAGGCTATTGCCATTATCTTAATGGTCATTGGACATGCTGATGCTCCAGATATCATCAGCCGGTTCCTCTACGAGTTTCACATGCCAGTATTTTTCATCACTGCAGGTTATTTCTTCTCGCTCCGCTATCTTAACGACGAGGCCACCTTCGTGAAGAAACGCATCAAGGGACTATATATACCCTTTCTGACATGGTCAGTGTTCTTTTTGATGATTCATAACTGGATGTTCGACCTCGGCATCCTCAATGAGCAGTATGGGAACTGGAGCGGAGGGGTAACCCATCCCTACTCATGGCATCAGATGCAGCAGAACCTATGGACAATGGTAACGGCAATGGGCGGCTACGACCAGTTTTTGTGCGGTGCCTTCTGGTTTTTCCGAGGACTGTTAGTTGCCAGTATCGCATACCTTATTATATATAAGGGACTCAACGCACTTATTGAAAAGTCATCAAGGTTAGCACCTCATAAAGAACTCATCGTCCCCATAGGAGTCTGTGCCACCATGTTATTACTTGCCGCATGGAAAACATCAGAGGGACTTCGTATCATCACACTCATCCAAGGAGGTTACCGGGAGATCATGGGAACCTTCTTCTTCGGATGTGGGTTTCTGTTCCGCAAATGGGAACAACATTACACAGTGACCTGGTGGATGACGGTCGCCTTTGCCCTGATTGTCTATCTGTTCTCTACATATCTGACAGCAAACATGAACTGGCGCTCCTCGTTCATCCAGTTTATCTCCCTACCCGTCCCAGCCATCTGCGGTTTCCTCATGACTTATAATATTGCCCATTATTTAGACAAGCATGAGGGAAGGGTCAAGCACTTTCTTGTTTACTGTGGTGACAACACGCTACCCATCTTTGTCTTCCATATCATCAGCTACAAACTGGTGAGTCTGTTAAAGATATGGTATTATGACCTGGACTTTGCACAGATAGGCTGCCACATGGTCATCCACGACTATGCCAAGGAAGACTGTTTCTGGATACTCTATACGATTGCGGGAGTGGGTATTCCACTCGGATGGACATGGTGCTATCACCGTCTCAAGACAAGACTGCTGCCTCCATCAGTTTGATCTGTGTGTCGCTTATACCATAGCTCTCCAATAACTGGTAGTCAAACAACAGGAAACTCCCATCTTCCCCATTGGAGTCCGCATACTTCCTGAAGCAATTGACAGCCTCATCTATCCTGCCAGAGAACCAGCAGCAATAGGCATAATTATGCCAGTCGTCAATCAATGGATTCTCCACAGCGGTAAGCTTCTGATAGATGTTGTCAGCCTGTTCCAGTTGATGATTACAAAGAAGCGCCCACCCCAGAACACGGTTCACACGCTCATTGTCGGGTTGTTCATAATTCAACCGGTACAATAGTTTCAGAGCCTCTTCGAAATCCTCTGTATTAACAAGGCAGACCGCCTTATTCAACAGATAGGTGGCGTTATCAGGATGTAGCAACAATAATTCATCATAGGTGTCCAGCGCCTCATCAAAAATGCCCAACTCATACAACTTTCGTGCCTTCCCCCTCAAGGCAATCTCATTCTGAGGGTCCATCTCTAAAGCCATATCATATAGCTCATTCCATATATAATATTGTATGGAGCGATGGTCGTCACTATACGAGTCCAGCAAGCGCATCGCAGGCTCTTTCATCTTCTTGCGTTTTAACAACCGGACGACTTGGTCTTTATAGGGCTCCAGGGGAGAACCTTTAAAAAGCCACAGACTGAAGAACTCACAGGCACCAAGATCAACAGAAGTGGTATTAAAGGGATTCACAAACTCATTACGACTTGGATACAGACGATAGAAACGATAAAGATCCATCAGATAGGCACGCCGGATAAAGGCTGTCGTATTCAACTCATCGACAGGAACCTCCCCCATCGTTGCCTCGCCCCGCTCCATCATCTTTCGAAGACTCTCCGGGATATGTTCAAGAACCTGCTGGAAGGCAATGATGAACGAATACTTGTCACTGTTGCAGAATGGTCCCATCTTCGTTAACCGCTCCACAAACATATTCCCCTTCATCCTGTCAACGAAATGTTTGATATCGGGATGCTGGAGGTAGAATGGAACAAACCAGTTACTGATATCATAGAAGAAAGGGAAACGTTTCATCTGCGAGAAGCCGCCAAAATAGATATCCGACCCCTGCTTCTGCATGTCCATCATGCGTCCGAAAGTGGATTCCATTTTCTCCATCCGCTGCTCAGATGCCTCTGGATGAAGAATGTCCTCCATCGGGTCGTCTTCTCTTTCCTCAATACTGAACGGACCGATTTTCAAGTTATTATTCTTGATGAGGTCGGGCATTATCTCCTGCTGGATGGTATTCGTATCCTTCTCCGCATTCAGACAATACACCAGCTGCATCTGCAGTTCCGTCAGTTCCTCACATACCGTTTTTGAGGAGAGAAGGGATGTCACCAACTCTTCCTGCTCGGGGTATATTTCCCTAACACTCTCTTTTAATGACAATGCCCATCCTACCAGGGCACGCTGCTGGACAGCAACCTCCTGGGAACGACGGTAAACATTCACCAGCACACGGAATTTCACGATGTCATACTGGTTCAATAACGACAAGGTGACGGCAGAGACCAATAACTGTTGGTCATTACTATCAACAGTGGGAGAAATCAACAGCTCCTCGAAATCATTCCCCACTCCATCGGTCCACATACGGGATGTCAGCACATAACAAAACAGGTTGCTCATCGCTGACTGATGGTCCTTATAAAGCTGCTCGCCTTTCTCCTGACGAGTATGCTCAGGCTCCAGTTCCAGCATGGCGATATTGCTGACGAACCCCTCCATCTCCTTACGGATATCTGCCAGCGACCAGTCTTTCCTTTCCATCCGTACCCGGTTATGGATTCCCGACAGCGTAGGATACTGACGCAACCGATGAAACAGGGCGACATTCGCATAAAGCACATACACCCTTTGGAGAAGATGGTGATAAAGCTGGTCCAACTGAGGGTCATTTACCCCACGGCGCCAGTAGTCCCTCATCAACTCATATTCTGCCTTGATACCATTCAGGCGCTCTAAGGTCTGCTGCTGCGGGTAGGCGGCAAGATAGGTCTCCATCTCAGCGATAGCCAATCCGACATTACCACGGTGCAGCTCTTGGGCTACTCTGTATATTTGTTGTTCTGTACCTGTCATCTTATTTCTTCTGAAGCCATTTCTTCGCCCTGTCCACGTCTTTCTGACGAGGACCGATGGCATGCTGATACTTGATGGTCTTTGGCAGCGAGTCGACAACAGCCGCCGACACACCGCATTTCTTCACTATCAGGTCACGATAATAACCTACTCCCTTTTTATTGATGGAGTCACATGCGGAATTATATGCCTTGACGAATAAATCCAGTTGCTTATGACGTTCCGGATGACGCATCTCCTGTTCACGGAACACGATGACACCCATCTGCATGTCTGCCTTCCTGGTATCCAGCACCACGGGATTCTTCGCTATCCTGGCAACAGTTGCCTGCGGTTCCTGGAAGAAGAGGGCATCCATCTCATTGTTACGCAACATATCCATCCGAACGTTCAAGTCGTTGATCTGTACACGGAACACATGCTCATCACGAAGTTTCACGGAATCCACTATTATGTCACAGAGCATGTCCGTCACCGAGAAACGGGTCATCGCTATCATCTTGTCATCCAACTGTTTGAGTTGACGGATACGTGAGTTCCTGTTAGTAATCAACTGCCAATAGCCGTTCGTAGCAGAGACGTAACGCAGTTTCGTCCCCCGCTTCTCCATGCATGCCGACCTTACCAAGTCACTCACACTACCTTCCACCCGCTTACGCTCTAAAGCGGTGTCACAATCCATATACGCCATATAGGGTTTCAGGCGAACCCCACCATTCAGGGTGTCAAACAACTGATGATACTCTGCCACATACATCGGCAGGCAGTCGAGTGTGGGCATGACCGCAATCTTCAGGGCAGCAGAGTCCTTACGCATTGCTTCCCGCCGCTGTTGCCTTGACAAGCGCTTCGTCTCCTCGTAAGACTGTCCGCATGCCGACAGGATCATCAAAGCTATGATAGCATAAAACAACTTCTTCATAACAAAGTGCAAAGATACGATTAAGTGAGCGAAAAACCAAATTTATTTGGGATTTTCGAACGACGTGAGTACCTTTGACCGCAAGGTCAAGGATACACATCACATCCCAAATGATAATGAGAACATTCCATTTCTTTCTGAAATCAAAAGTTAAAATCATACTTTTTCTCATATAATTATAAGAAAAGATATACCTTTGCAAGAAGAATGAAAAGCAACATAGAAATGATATGAAAACGATACTTTTTCTCATTACTGTCTTATCCTTTCAAAGCGCATTCGCCCAGCGCATTCACTTTAAGGAAGTAAAGAACCACATGATTGCAGAAGTTAGTCTGAACAAACAAGTAAAAGCACGTGCGCTGATTGACACTGGATCGTCCATCACTATTCTTGACAGCACTTTTGTAGTCTCTTCTGGATTGCAACTGAACCTGACGACCTGCCGTCTTGCTGTACGCTTACCCGCTATTGGTAAAACACTATGGTGTTACCAAGTTATATCTGACACGCTGGATGTTGACGGCTTACGAAACACCCGCCCTGTTTATATCGCCGATTTAAGACAGGCAAAAAAATGGTTTAAAGATGGTGGATACGATATGATAATGGGTAGTTGCTATATGGCAAAAGACGGTAGCCAAATGGTAACGTTGAATATTGCTAAAGGCTATGTGGAATTTGGCAAGCGAGCCTTGCCTGAGAAAAAATACAAGCGAGGCATCATGACCATTGATAAGAAAGGTTTCGTAGGGACTGATGCTCCTTTGCGCATCATGGACAGTGACTACAGGTCCGGTCAGATTATCGGGAGATTCCTCATTGACACTGGCAATGCATACTTTTTCTTTTTATGCGGGAAAAGCGAAGGAGTAATCGAATCGCTCGACAGACAAGGGTTCGAACTATCAGAAAGGAGCAAAGACGGAAAGACGATAAAATACATCAAAATGGATTCCGCTGAGATGCTGGGGAAGAAAGTTAACATGGAAAAACATATTCTACCGATACTTCCCGCTAGCATCGGCAGAAACTATGCAGGAGCCATAGGATACAAGTTCTTAAAAGAAGTAGAACTTGTATTGGATTATGATAACAATTTCTTATATATCAAACAATAATCAAGAATTGAAAAATCTGCCAGTCGTATTGTTTAAAAAGAGTATCAGAAATTTGAAGAACACTTACGTATTTCGCAAAAACATATAACCATATAACATGATGTGGATCCAATGCCCTTGTACAAAGGGATTGAGCCATGTTACATGTTGCTCAAACATGTAACATACATGTAACATACATATAACATTTGGGTTAGAAGCATGTTATATGTATGTTATATGTTCAGCAAGCATATAACATGCTTTAAAGCCTCTATTTATCGGGGTTTGCGCTCTGTCATGTTATATGGTTATATGTTTTTGCGAAATTCTTTTTTATTCAACACAAAGGTACAGATAATCCCTAAGCCCCTTGGGGATATCTCCTTTACCCCCTAAAGGATGCCTTGCGTGACCCATAGGAGATATCGGAGTACCCCCATAACAGATATCGGAACGAGTGGTTAGCTATATCTTTATCAAATGGAGGCTTTAATTGACCCGATTAAGGGCTTTAATCGGTATGAAAAGAGGCTTCAGTCGGTAACAAAGCAATGGTCAGTCGGTAACTGAGTGCTGGTCAGTCGGTAACTGATCTCATAGTATTTTTAAGAAAATCAAAAAAGAGAAAAAATAAAAAGTTTGGCATATTCGGTTATTTTTTGTATCTTCGCAGTCGATATGGCAAAAGACAAGACAATGTATGTCTGCGAGAACTGCGGACAAGAATCGGCTAAATGGATCGGAAAATGTCCGTCATGCGGACAGTGGAACACGTTCAAGGAGATCAAAGTGGCAGACACTCGCAAACAGGTGACTGCTACATCGGCGGCGGCATCGGCGGGCAGACAACTGCGAGAGAACAAGGTGCTTCGCCTTCGTGACATCTCTGCCCATGACGACCCTCGCATTGATATGCACGACGAGGAGCTGAACCGCGTACTGGGTGGCGGTCTCGTGCCGGGCTCCATCGTACTATTAGGCGGCGAACCCGGTATCGGCAAGTCTACCCTCTCCCTCCAGACCATGCTGAACCTGCCAGAGAAACGGGTGCTGTATGTCAGTGGTGAGGAGAGTGCCCACCAGCTGAAGATGCGTGCCGAACGTCTCATTGCCTCCCCTCAACAGGGGAGGTTGGAGGGGTCTGACAACTTCCTCATCCTCTGCGAGAACTCCCTCGAAGCCATCTTCGACCATATCAAGGAGGTACAACCCGAACTGATCATCATCGACTCCATCCAGACCATCTCCACGGAGGATGTGGAGTCATCGGCGGGCAGTATCGCCCAAGTACGGGAATGTGCCTCGGCACTGCTGCGCTTTGCCAAGTCAAGCGGGGTACCTGTCATCCTGATTGGTCATATCACCAAGGAAGGAACCCTGGCAGGTCCGAAGATATTGGAGCATATCGTGGACACCGTCATCCAGTTTGAGGGTGACCAGCATTATATGTACCGCATCCTGCGAAGCATCAAGAACCGTTTCGGGTCTACCTCAGAACTGGGCATCTACGAGATGCAGCAGACAGGACTGCGACAGGTCAGCAACCCCTCCGAACTGCTGTTGACGGAAGACCATGACGGACTCTCGGGTGTTGCCATCAGCAGTGCCATCGAGGGTGTCCGTCCCTTCTTGGTTGAGACACAGGCATTGGTCAGTACCGCAGCCTACGGAACCCCCCAGCGCTCCGCAACAGGTTTCGACCAGCGACGTCTGAACATGCTGCTTGCCGTATTGGAGAAACGAGTGGGGTTCAAACTCATGCAGAAGGATGTGTTCCTGAATATCGCAGGAGGACTGAGAGTCACCGATATGGCAATGGACCTCAGCGTCATTGCCGCCGTCCTGTCGTCTAATGTCGACACACCCATTGAGAGTGGCTGGTGCATGGCTGGTGAGGTCGGACTGAGTGGTGAGGTACGCCCCGTGGCACGTATCGAACAACGTATCTCAGAGGCGGAGAAACTGGGATTCTCGCACATCATCATCCCCAAATACAACCTCTCAGGACTGAACCGCAAGAAGTTCAACATAGAACTTGTACCTGTCCGCAAGGTGGAGGAGGCGCTGCGTGCTTTGTTCGGGTAAAAGTTTTGGTATTTACACGAAAAAATATTACCTTTGCACCCGCTTTTTTACAATTCACATGATGTACAAACCAAATTTCAATCAGCGCAAGGCTTTCCGTTTCCGCCGTTTTGCCAGAAAGGGATATGCCCTCTTTGCGTGTTTGGGACATGTAGTCACCATCGGTGTACTGAGTGTGGCAACACTCCACGCAGCAGCTGCCACCCATGCTGATGATGTCAAAGTGGTGAGTGGTACAGACACCAACGCCATCACTGACAACACCCCAGACAAAGAGGCGACCTTGGACGACGTGGAAGTCACCGGGTCACGCGCACCGCTTGCATTAGGGCAAGCAGCGAGAATGGTCACTGTACTGAGCCGCGAGGATATTCAGGCGGCGCCAGTACAAAGTATTAACGATTTATTAAAGTACGCTGTAGGCGTGGATGTCCGTCAACGAGGACCGATTGGTGCACAGACGGATATCGGAATCAGAGGCAGCACGAGTGAGCAGATCACCATCTTGCTCAACGGCATCAACATCTGTGACCCGCAGACAGGGCACAACGCTTTCGACTTCCCCTGCGACATCGCGGACATTGAGCGCATAGAGATCCTTGAGGGTCCTGCAGGTCGCGTGTATGGCACCAGTTCACTGGTGGGGGCGATTAATATCGTGACGAAAGATGCCGGAGGTAAAACGGCTGATGTCCGGCTGGAGGGCGGCTCCTTCGGTTACCTGTCAGCAGGAGGACGTTTCAGTCTCCCCTCCTCTCGGGAGGGGCTGGGGGTGGGGTCATCCCTCTCCGCCAGCTACACCCGCAGCGACGGTTATTCACGGTCGAAAGCAGGAGCCCTGAACAGCGACTACTCGGGCTTCAAAGTGTTCTACCAAGGCAACTCTCAACTCTCAACTCTCAACTCTCAACTCTCATGGCACGCAGGACTGTCCACAAAAGGGTTCGGCTCGAACACGTTCTACAGTGCGAAGTTCGACGAGCAGTTTGAGAAGACCACCAAGATCTTTGCCGCATTACAGGGTGAGGTGACAACAGGGAAATGGCACTTCCGTCCAAGTATCTACTGGAACCGTTCACACGACCGCTTTGAACTGATCAGAGGCTCTGAGGAGAAGGTTCCTTTTAACTACCACCGCACGGATGTCTTCGGCATCAACCTCAACAGTTACTTCGACTGGCTGTTGGGACGAACAGCCTTCGGTGCAGAGTTCCGCAACGAGGACATTGTCAGTACCAATCTCGGTGAACCACTCTCCGACCCGTTCAGTCATTATAAGGTGGGACTGAACCGCTCTAACCTCTCCTTCCATCTGGAGCATAACATCCTGTTGAAACGTTTCACCCTCTCGGCGGGTTTCATTGCAGTGAAGAACACCTGGAACCAGATGCCGTTTAAGGTTTATCCGGGTATCGATGCCAGCTACCGTATCGGTGACAACTGGAAGATCTATGCCTCATATAACTCATCCCTCCGCATGCCTTCCTTTACAGAACTGTACTACAGCGTAGGAGGTCATAAGGCTGACAAATACCTGAAGCCGGAGGAACTGCATGCCATCGAGGGCGGTGTAAAATTCAACACGACACACTTCAGTGCTAAGGCAAGCGTCTTCCACCATCATGCCCGCAACATGATTGACTGGGTGATGGATACCCGCGAGACGGAACCCGTCTGGGAGAGTGTCAACCACACGAAGGTCAACACTACTGGATTGGAAGCATCTGCGATTCTTCACTCTTCACTCTTCACTCTTCACTTAGCCTACTGCTACCTGCACCAGGACAAGGACACGGAGGACTATCTACAGTCGCAATACTCCCTTGAGTATCTGCGTCACAAGCTGACGGCATCATTGCTCCTGCATCTCATGAAACGGCTCGACCTCTCGGTGAACTATCGTTTCCAGGACCGTATGGGATCTTACACGACTGTCGACGGAGAGGTGAAGAACTATCATCCCTACTCCGTGGTAGACGCGAGACTCAGTTGGAATGCCGACACCTATTCCATATACATAGAGACAAACAACCTGACCAGCAAGCGGTATGTAGACTACGGCAACGTGCCACAACCCGGGTGCTGGGTGATGGCAGGTGCCAGATACCATTTCAACCTTTAAAGAACATGCTCGGATTCGCCTTTGAATCCGAGCATGTATTATTATGCTAAGCAGAAATCCAAGTCTTTGGTGATCTGCTCTTTATCCAGATGCTGTCCGATGAACACCAGCTTCTGCATACGGTCACCATACTGATCGTCCCAGTCATGCCGCAGCTTCTCGTCACGTGCCATCATCATGTCCAGCTCCTCCTTCGGCATGGTGGCATACCACTGTCCCGCATTACGCAGTGACACCTGTCTGCCTGCCTGCTCAAAGACATAGCAGATGTCTTCCTCGCCCTTGAAGTAGCAGATACCCTTGGCACGGATGATGCTCTTGGGCCACTTACGGGCAACAAACTCGTCGAACAAGCCAAGGTTCAAAGGACGACGGGCATAATAAACGAAAGTGCCGATACCGTATTCCTCAGCCTCGCCTTCATCATGGTGGTGATGATGGTGGTGCTCATGCTCGTGGTGATGGTCATGGTCATGATGATGGTCATGATGATGGTCATGGTCATCATCATCCTCGTCATCCTCCTCGTCATGACCGTTCTCCAGTTCCTGAATCCAGGCTGCAGAGGTGGCAACCTCATCGAAATTGAACTTCTCTGTATGAATCAGTTTTTCAAGGTCTACGTCACAATAGTCACACTCAATAATCTCCGCCTTGGGCTGGATGGTACGGATAATCTCCCTCACCTTACCCAACTCCTCTTTCGACACCTCTGAGGCTTTGTTGAGCAGAATAATGTTACAGAACTCGATCTGTTGGATGACGAGGTTCTCAATATCCTCCTCGTCGATATTCTGGCGCAACAGGTCGTTGCCTCCCTCAAACTCGTCACGCATCCGGAGGGCATCGACCACCGTCACGATACTGTCGAGTTGCAGGTAACCGTCCTTCACATACTCAGGACCTAAAGAGGGAATACTGCAGATGGTCTGTGCGATAGGACCTGGCTCACAGATACCACTTGCCTCGATGACGATATAGTCGAAGCGGTGCATGGCGAGGATGTCCTGCAACTGCTTCACCAAGTCCATCTTCAGTGTACAGCAGATACAACCGTTCTGCAACGCCATCAGTGAGTCGTCCTGTTGTCCGACGACCCCACCCTTCTCTATCAGGTCAGCATCGA